>OBUW01000405.1_pt1 | contig 25000 bp, 11 predicted proteins | sample 1475761 | NCBI WGS metagenome assembly OBUW01 (sample SAMEA2579908, study PRJEB22360) | human gut metagenome | biome: human gut; feature: human-associated habitat; material: faeces | place: Denmark | collected 2008/2010
ACAATCAATGTTAGTCGTGAAGAGTTTAGTTCTAAAGTTGATCCTAACAAAATTAGACGTATTATCTTGCATAGCAATGGAACTACTGATATTCAGTATATAAGTTCTGGAAATGTTAATCCTGGTAGTTTTGGGGTTGCTCTGGGCTCTTGGTCTACTGTTTTAAGCAGTGAATGTTTAGAAGTAAGTGAAAGTAATACTTCAGTGGATGTTTCTGAATTATTCTAAGATGTTTGTTAGGAATGCTGTGTGTTTATCAGTTTCCATTAGTGTATACTTTTCTGATTTATAGTGAAATACATAATACAATTGAGATAAATTAAGAAAAAACTGTTTAGTTATTGTATTATGAGTACTAGTCTTGAATATTCTTTTACTTGTCACTTCTCACAACAATATTCTTTTTTTAAATATTTTTGGGTTGAATCTTGAACCCAAAAAAAATTTATTCATCAACTAACCCTTGAATAACCAATAGAGAATCAATACCACAACTCCTTTAAAGTCTTATCAATAATTGAATATTTATATATATCAAATTGGGGGTTCAATAATAGATCAAGCAATTTCTCTGTCAATCATTGAAACATTAAGTAGTAAAACACATCTACCCATCAACTAATTATTAAAAATTCTCGGCTCCTCCTTTCCACTCCTCTCCTCCTGTTCCCGCCTTTTGTTAATTCCTTTTTTTTTTAATCTTAGACACAGACACACACACAATCTTATAGTGAACACTTTTTTCTTTACTTTCTTTTGATCTGGATTAATTACTTCTTTCAACTATTATAATTAAGTTATAAACTCTTTTAGAAGACTTACCCGTGTTCCCCTCCCCTTCATCACTAGCATTCATTCCCCTTTTTTGCCTTAACAATGTCATTCCTAGAAGATGGAGAATATGAATTAGATGTATCGATACTATTAGATAACCCATCAACTAATAATAATTCTTTCAATGATAATATTGCCATTCGTTATGGGTTTATACCTGATTCAATGGATCAATCTAAACCCTTAAAACTATATCAACAAGATCAAACATGTATATTAAAGGCAACTCTGTCTGATTCTGACCCAACACCAATATTTTTTGAAGGTATACCGCAACGATATCAAATTAATAATACTACCAGTAGTAATACCAATAATAATGCCTATTATTTAACATTCAATTCTCAAAATCATACCACCAACAATAACAATAATAACAATAATAAAGTTGTTGAATTGAAAAAATTGGATTCAACTATTAAGTTTAATAAAAGTAGAAATGTCAGTAAATTACAGAATCAAATTAAAACTATGGAGAAACAATATCAGGTACAACAACGACAACAACTGAAATTATTGAAAAATGACAATAATACCAGAACACCAACGCCGAATCCAAATCTGACCATATCTTCAAATTCATCAGTTATATTACCACCATCCAAAAAATCAACACCTAAAACTTCACCCCTTCGAAAACCTCCTAAACCAACAGTTACACCAGTTAGGAAAATGGCTTCTAAACGTCCACCTTCAGCTACAAATACCCCAGAAATTAAACCTAAAGAAAGTTCTTCAGAACCTATAATTAGTGAATCTGATTTTGAAGATTTGGAAATGGATGATAAACTGACAGAAGAAGTTCCCATTATTGAATTCAATTTTGATAATTATGATAATGATGAGGATAAAAAGGAGGAAGTAGTAAATAAATCAAAGAATGAAAATCAAAATATCACAAAAGGGATGGAACTGAAACCAAAACCAAAACCAAAACCAAAACCAAGTGAGGAAACTTCCAAGACAAAAGTGAAACCACAACCTCGAAAACAGAAAAAACAGAAAAAACCACTTAGTGAAGAAACTGTTGATTTGACAGATGATTTAGATGATGATTTCAAAGATTTAGAAGATCAATTAGAAGAACTTTTAGAAGAAGAGGAACAACCTAAACAGCAACAACAACAACAAATCAAGGAGACCAAATCAAATCAATCTATACAAAAGAAACCATCACCTACTATAGAAGTTGATCCAATAGCATTTAATGATTCTGATGAAAGTGATTTTGAAGATTTTCATTTCACAGGGATTAAAATTGATGAAGGTAATAATAGCAATTCTTCTTCTTCTAATAATAATAATAAAACTAAAAATATTTCAATTGATAATGGTAATAGTAATGAGGAATTGAATTTTAACAAGACTGTACTGGGTGGTAAACCAAGAAGTTTACGTGATTTAATTTTAGGTGGTAATACACCAAATATAGATGATGGAAGTAGTAGTGAAGAAGAATAGCAATAGTTATTGATTAATTCTTTTACGTTTTGTTCTTTTTGGATAACTTAATGTATAGAATAATGATATAGTATACAAAAATAAAGTATCCTCTATTTTAGGTAAATAGTAATTGCCTTGTCCAGTCTATATATAAGGCTCCAAGTTGGTGAATACCAGAAATTGACAATCATAAATCTTCAACTTCTAAGAATTGAGTGTCAAGGGATATAATCTAAGTTTCTTCTCAGAGCAAGATCAAGTATGATTAGATAGGCATTTATTTGTATATTGATTTATATATCAATCTAAACAACTAGACTATTTGAATGGTAAAAAAAAAATGTATTGTAAATAACAATAAAAAAACAACTTGTATAACTATGATTGTACAATCATAATCTGTCTAATTGAAGATGACTTTAGAGTATCACCACATTTCAAAATGAATAACGTCTTATAAAATGTACGACTTTTGTTATAGAGCGCCCAGAATGTATTATATATTCTTAGAAAGTTCCTCAATTCCTCTTCTGCGACTCGAGGTCGAGTGGGGAAATTGTCCAACTATATATATCTATATAAGTCATATGCAAAGCCCACGAAATTACCCAAGGTTAACCCCATTACCCCAAGTAAAAAAGTCAGGAAAAGTCTTTCTTCTTTTCCTTGCAACAGTACTATCAGATTCTTCATCCAGGCTAAATTCACTCCCATTATAAAGATCGTCGGTTTGAGATCCTTTCAAGAGAGGATCGATGTACTCGGGTATACATTTTAAACGAGAAGAATGCTTGGATATTTCAATCAAAGTTTTATCGAGTTCAGTGACATATAATGAAAGGCCCTTGATTGCTTTTAATGCCCTTCTGATATCAATAACACTGACATTCAAGTTTCCACAAGCGTTTACTCTTAGTTTAACATTTTTATACTTATCATTCAACATCGAAACTAAAAATGGCGATATGAAACGAAGGTTGCAATTAAACACATTCAAAAGTTCCAATGTTGCCATTGGCAATTGTACAGGATCCACTTCTCTCAATTGATTTCCCTCAAAAGACAATACGCATAGATTTTCCAAATTTTCAAACGAATCTGGTAACTTCTCAATTCCCATTTCTTTTAAAGTAAGATCTTTAACAGTAACAGGAAATAGATCAGTTTCTAATGTTTTGACATTTCCTTTATCAATTTTAATTACTTCAAGCCTAGAGTGCTTCAAGTTCAACGACTCTAATGTATAATGGTCAATTTTTAAATTTTCGAGAGCAAAATCACGCAACTTTAATGGCCATGCAATCAATTGGGTGGCAGGATTCATCTTTCCCAGCTCTTGGGCAATCAAATGCAAGCATGCAAGACTAGTCGGCAAATGATACATAAAATCCAAACTTTCAAGAATTAAATAATTGGCATCCAAGATGAAATATTGAGCCATATGCGGGATTCTAAAGTCACTTTTGCATGTAATTTTTGAAGTACGAACATGGATATATTCTAAGTTTGCACCCAAATAATCATAATTAAATATTAAGCTATCAAGACGTAAAACTGTTAATGTAGGAGGGAATACCAAACTGCCTAACATGTCCTTTTGAAAACGATAATTACTTATTTCTAATTCTTTCAAATTTGGAGAAAAGGTTAATAATGAGTTGTTAGGATCCTCTAACTCTGGAAACTTACAATGACAATACAACAACTTTTCTAGCTCAGGAAAATAACCTTCATTAAACAAATCCATGGGATAATTACTATTTTCTATTTTTAATTCCTTTAAATGTTGAAATTTTCGTAAACCATCAAAATTAAACAACTTTTCACAAGAAGACAAGGTTAGTCTTTGTAAATTGGGAGCAATTATTTCTGCCGCGTCAAAAGACTGAATATTTGGTAATTGAAGTAGTAAATACTCTAAATTGGGCATTTCTTTGAATACCAAATTTGTTAGACCATTAATTGTGCGTATGTTTAGTCTCCGTAAGTTTGGAGGTACAATCACTTGAATTGACTGGTCAGTATAAATTTCCAAATCTTCTAAATCAGGAGAAAAAGTGAATGTTTGGTTTCTCACAACATTAGAGGCTGCGTGAATGTTAAACTTCTTTACATTGGGGATTGCATAATCAGTCAATGAAGAGCAATGTAGGCTAATGTGTGTGGCAATAGGAGGTATTTTGAATGGATATGATGAATGAGAAAAATGGAAGTTGTCAAGCCTGATTTTGAACCTCGAAAATAGCCGTAATAGGTTTTCCTGGTCCAGATTGCATTTCCAATCAAAATAACACTTGATACTCAGAGCATCCATTAAAATTTCAGGAAAAGTGTTCACAACATCACTTAATTCGACCTCGCTGTCTATACTAATGGATTTTGGGAATATATTCCACTGACGAATACCTTGTTTCAAATTATTGACTTTAATATCGAGGTGGTCGCAGTTACAGAAATCAAAACCCTCACAAGACACTTCAAGGTCGTCCCTGTGTCTAAAAATTCTTTTTCTAATGTATACATTTGTTAAAATTTCAGTAGCCACTATTTCTCTAATTGGAGGGAAATATAATAATTCTGGTAATCTGCACTTGAGGGTGTAACTTATAATTGTAGAAATGATTTCAGATGGAAGTTTTATTAATCCAACGAAAAGATCAACGTCGTCACTTGCGAAGACCATAGGAGCTTTTCAACAAGGTGTTTAGATATTTGCAAAACTGATAGGAAATTCCCGTTTGTTAATACTAATGGGAGTAATTGTTTGACACGCTGTTTAGTTTGTAATTTTACTGAATCAATTGAGCTTTTATGGTAAATTGAATTGATCGGTTTTTAAATACAAATCTTATAAGATATCTTTTAGTGTCTTTCAAAGTAGACTTAAATGATAACTATTTGAAGTTTTCAAAAAAGAAAGAAAAAATGAGGTGGGAGTTGGATATTTCAAAAGTGTAATTGTTGGAAGTACTTGACGGTATCTGTCTGTATGTCTGTCTGTCTGTCGTTGACCTTGTCCTTGTCCAATGATTATGAAATATCACATCATCACGTGAAACAATAATGAAATAATATAACTTAAAATCAAGACGCGTACAATTTGGTTAAAGATTCAACATTTTTAAAGATCACAGGAATTTTGTAAGTTTTATTCCATATACAAAAGACATTATAAATACTTTAGCATGTTGATATTGAGCTATCTAAACTAGATGAGTTGATTTCTAGTGATTTCTGTTGTACAATAATACCAATTCCCCCCTCTCCCTTTCCCCTTAAATTCTGTTTGGTGAATTGAATCCATCACAGGGTAGGTCGTGCGTAGTCAAATCCTTACAAATTCTAAACAAATCAGTTCAAACTAGAATGGCCAACCATAAAAAGGCAAACATTAATCAAATTTAACACATAATGGTTGATAATACATTTGAAGGACTTTTCAAACGAATAAATGATCTTGAGTTAATCCTCTTAGATGATAATAATAATAAAGCAAACAATATTGGTGATCATAATGACGACAAAATAATATCGTCACAAATTAACCAATTGAAATCACAATTATCTAAATTATATCAAAAATATCCTGACTTTCAAAAATTGAATAATATCAATTCGCAATTGAAAATATGGAATAAATTACACCTCAATACTTCGACAGCCACAACCACAACCACAACCACGCCTATCGATAAAGAAACAAAATTAGAGTTTTTGAATCTACTTTATGATGATCTTATCAATACTGACAATTATGAAAAGATGATAAGTATAATAAATTTTCAATATGAATCAATTATAAATGGTATTAATAATAATTATTTATTATCGTCGGGTTCAATCAATGATACTAGTGAATTGTTAGCTAAACGAAAGCAGTTGAATCAAATTATGAAAATCCATCAAGCATTAATAATTAAATCAATGATTGTATTAGAACGATATATTCAATGTACAATAAGACAAAATAAATTTTGGATTGATATTGATGATCAATTAGTGAAAATTAATGCCAAAATTAAACAATTAGAATTATCAAAACTACAAGCCAATAAATATTAAAGAAAATGAAAAAGTAGGTCCCATACATATGTATATATATATATATATATTTCTGTCTAATTTATTACTAGTTGTTGGTAGTATTACACAGATATAGTTTTCCAAATGTTTAATCCATCACCACCAGTAGATACCAAACAACCAGGAATTTGTGGATGCCATCTAACATCTTTAACATCTCTTTGCCAATGGACAAATAATAATTGTGGTGGAATATCATGTAATTCTTGAGCTTCTTTTCTTTGTTGAGAAATTTCTTCATCATCAGCTTCAACAGCAAGATCCCATAATGTAACAGTATTATCTTCTGATGAAACAGCAATGATTGATTCATCTAATGGATTGAATGAAATTGATGTGATTGGCGATTTATGGAAATCATAATTAGCCACAGGTGAAGGATTACTGGTGGTATTGTTTGTGAAATTTCTTAAATCCCATACACCCCAACTACCATCGTCATGTCCTGATGCCAATAAATGATTGATTTTAGAACTCCAAGATATCACATTAACATCAGATTTAGAAGCAATTACTGATAATGCAGGTTTATGTTTTTTCGATCTTGTATCCCAAATACGAATATATCCATCACATCCACCCGTGGCAAACACTGTAGTTTCACCAGTTGACCATTGAATATCTTCAATTGAAGATTGTGATGCAAAAAATGGAGTTTTATCAGTGGTCCAACTTGATGTCGTTCTATTAGTTAAATAAATTCTCCCTGACATATCTCCAGATAATAAAGCCCCTGTATTTACTAATGGAGACCAATCTAATCCATAACCTTCAACATTCCCATGGGCACGAATAGTATGAATTGGTCTTTTCGATGATTTAGGAATCATATAACCTGGTGTGTCAAATGCCTTATATTGTGCCAGTAAATCAAATATATAAACTTCACCATTTTCTGACATTGAAGCAGTTAAGTATTCCCCAGTTTGTTGAGCATGAGGGCTTACTCTTATTCTATTTGTAGTATGTCTTAATGGAATAGATTCTGAATCTAATATTGGATCACTATCAACATCATCGTCATCGTCTTCATCTTCCTCATCTTCTTCATTTTCATCTTTAACTAATGTTTTGGCCAATGAAGATGCTTTCATAGCTAACAATTCATTATCTTTGGCTTTAGCAGCTTGAGTCGCAGTAGCTAAATAAACTGTTGCTGGATATGATCTTCTTTCATTACCTAAAGAATCTGGTAAAATATCAACAGTCAAACATGGCCATGGTAAATTGATATTATGCAACATTTCATAGACTGTTGGATCGGCTTCTAAGACTTCATCTGGTCCTAATGGTTTTGATTTATGAGGTAAATATATTGATGATTGTTGTTCTTGTTCTTGTTCTTTGGCTTCTAATTCTTCAATTTTGGCTTGTGTTGAATTTTCATCAATCATTTCATCATCTTCTTCATCATTGTTATCGTCTAATTCTATAATTTCTTCATCACTTTCAAATTCATCACCGTATGGATCTTCAAATTCCCCAATATCCATATTGTCTGGTTCTTCTTCCTTTCCATTTGTAGTAGTTGGAAGAGAATCTTTATTAGTTTTAATGGCAGTATGACTGGTGGATCCATTGCCACTTAAATCATCTTCAGCTGATCTTTTTGACATCTTTATTGTTGTTGTTGTCGTCTGTAATCGTTATTATGAATGTTTTCGAGTATGACAGTGGAAGATGAAATTTTTTTGTAGTGATGAGATGAGAGGAAAAATGAATGGAAAAATCTTTGTGTGCGACACGAACTTAATTCATAACCCTCCGACAATACACTTTTATCATTTAGGAGACTTATAGTATTTATCACTTATGGAAAGGAAATCATTTTTAGATCAAGAAGCACCTGAAGGATATGTTGCAGGTCTGGCAAGAGGTGCTGTTGGATTTAGAACCAGCACATCTCCAGATAGTTTCAATCGAGGAATTGCCATTGTACAAAATGAAGAAGAAGAAGAAGAGGATGAAGACAACAATAATGAAACCACAACCCAATTGAATGAAGATGGGATTCTATCTACAAAAAAACGAGGTAAAGAAGATGAAGATGATGAAGAAGCCGATCGAATATATAATGAAATTGAAAAAAAACTACAATCCAAAAAAAGGAAATCCCCAAATAATAAAAATGACAGAGCCAAGCCGACAGTCACCACCACCAATGACAATTCTTCTACTCAGTTTTCTGATTTGAAACGACAATTAGCAAATTTAACCGAAGATGATTGGTTAAATCTACCTGAACCTGGTGATATGACAAGGAAAAATAAACGAACAAGATTATTAGAACAACAACAACAAAGAATGTATTCTGCTCCTGATACATTAATATCCACTTCTAGTTCAGCCACTGGTACCAACACAACAAATTTCAAATCATTATCTGAATCAAGAGATAAATTATTAGGGTCTCAATTGGATAATTTATTACCTGCATATGTTAAAACCAATGGACAATCGATAAACAATTCCAGTAGTGTTAGTGAAGAATTACAACAAAGCATATTGAATATGACAGGAGTTGAACAAGATTCAAAATATGCTAATCTTCAAAAAAATCGAGTTATTTTATCATCATTACGTAAATCTGAACCTTATAAACCAAGTTCATGGATTCTGTCAGCAAGATTAGAAGAACAAGATGGGAAAAATTTAAAACTTGCTAAACAATATATTTTAGAAGGTTGTAAAAAATGTCCTAGAAATGATGAAATTTGGTTAGAAAATATTCGATTGAATCAATCTGATATTAAATTATGTAAACAATTAATTACTAATGCCTTGAATTATAATCCTAAATCAGAAAAATTATGGTTAAAAGCTACTGATTTGGAAACTAACAACATAAACAAACGTAAAGTATTAATGAAAGGTTTAGAAAAAATACCTAATAATGATCAATTATGGGAGAAATTAATTGAATTAGAAAATGATCCTAATATGGTGAAGAAATTATTATTAAAAGCAGTTCAATTATGTTCTCAAAATTGGGAATTTTGGTCAGCTTTATTAAATATATCCAACTATGAAGAAAGTAAAAAAATCTTGAATCAAGCTAGAAAATCTATAAAAGGCGTTAAAAATATATTAAAAGTTTGGATAACTGCTTGTCAATTAGAAGAAAGAGAATATGGTGAAGAAACAATTGATATTAATAAATTAATTAAACTTATGGATAAAGCCATGAAAGAAATTTCAATTGATCAAATGACAAAGGATGATTGGTATAAATTAGCTTGTGATTCTGAAAGAGAAAATTTCAAAGTCACTACTAAGGCCATAATTATTAGTTATTTGAAGTTTAAGGGGTTAGATCAATCATCAATATTTGAAGATGTTGATAAATTTTTCAATGATGGATATATTATTGTTGCTAAATCAATATTAGATTATATTGTTACTAATTCATCTAATGATATTAATAAATGGAAAAAAGTCTTTAGTGTGATTAAAAAATTCAATCAAGAATTACCATTATTGTTTTCATATTATGATAAGGCAATTTCTTTAAATCCTCAAGTACCATTATTCTATTTGATGTATGCTAAAGATAAATGGCAATTATCTAAAGATATCCCACAAGCTAGATCAATTTTAAATTCAGGTGAATTGGCAAATCCAACTGATTTGTCAATAAAATTTGCCATTATTAAATTAGAACTTAAAACAGGTAATTTACTAAATGCTGAAAAATATATTAAACACATAATTGATACCAAACCAATGGAATCAGAGAAATTTTGGTATAAATATATTCATATTCTAAGATGTCTTAATAGTGATATAACCGTATTAAAAGATGTGATACAGAAGGCATTGAAACTATTCCCGAATTGTTGGAAATTATATCTTCAAAATATTCAAATTTTAGAAGATATTGATGAATTGGAACAAGCAAGAGAAATTGCTTTAGTGGGTGTTAAAAAATGTCCTCAATGTATATATTTATGGATAAAATTATCTCAAATTGATGAAAAAGCTCAAATCATAATTCGAGCTCGTTCAATATTAGATCAAGCAATATTGCAAAACCCCAATAATCCAGAAATTTGGGTTTATAAAATACAATTTGAAAAACGAATTGGTAATTTATCATCATTACAAAATTTAAATAATAAAGCCCTTAAACAATTTCCTACTGATCCTTGGTTATGGATTATTAATTTATCATTAATCCCGAAAATGTCTCAACGTAAAACAATTTTCTTGGATGCTTTAAAGGCAACTAATAATTCAAATTTAATATTATTGATCATTGGGGTATTTTTTTGGTTTGATGGGAAATATTCCAAAAGTAAAAATTGGTTTGAAAGAAGTTTACAACTGGATAATACTAATGGTGATATTTGGAGTTGGATGTATAATTATTTGAAAAAATTTGGTACCCTGAAAGAACTAAACTCATTTTTAATTGATTATGAATCAAAATACGATTCAATTAATAAAGGCCATTTTTTTAACAAGATCAATAAAGATATTAAAAATTATAACAAATCTCCTAAAGAAATTTTAGATATTGTCGCTATAGAAGTTTTAAACTATATCAAATGATTAAAATGTATGCACGAGTCTATGTACTTTTATTTATTTAGAGGCGTATATCTCGTAAAGTTTTAAATTAACGGCACTTAATAAACAAGGGAATTGATTATTTTCATTGACCCAATATTGAGCTAATTCTTCACAAATTTGTTTAAATTGGAAATTCCCATGAGCTTTTAATCCACGATTTTCAACATCAATAATTAAATAACAATCTTCTTCACTAGGAATATATCTTGATCTTAATTTAATTCTTGAAAATAGATCGGTAGGATTTATTGGATTAGGTAAAAATTCAATTATAAATCCAAAATATTTCGCTATCACTGTGATAATATCTTTACTTTTCTTAGTGAATACTTCTCTTAATCGAGTTGATCGTTTAGTTAAATGATCAATTTGTGCTTGTAATCGTTGTTTATCATCTTCTTGTCGTTGGAAAACACCTTTTGGTATTTGTTCTTCTATAGGTAAATTTTTAATATATTTGTTAATCAATTCTTCATTTTCTTTCCGAAGAGCAATTAATGTTGTTTGTTTTATAAATTGATCTTGAGAAATTAAATTGTTTTTCAATTGTAATATACGATATTGTTCTTTTTTGGTTTTAACTTTATCTAATTCAGATATTTTAAATTTCAATTGTTCGATTGTGGATTCAGCTTGTTTAAGTTTTGATGATATTTCAATGTTTTCCTTTTCCAATTCAATTGCTTGGGTTTTAAATGTATAATTACTTTCCAATCTTTGACGTTTATTAGAAAGAGTTTTTTCATTGGTTGTAATTGATGATTTATTATATTCCAGATTTTTCTTTTCTAATTCATCAATCTTGGTTTTGTATTCATCAACTAATTTTTCCAAATTGGTCATATATTGCAGAATTGATTTATTTTCAGTGTTTTCTTCTTTTTCTTGCTCTTGTTGTTTCTGTTGTTGATTAGCATGAATTTGTTCCATTTGTTTCAACAGATTTCTTAAAAATGTAATTTCCTTTTCACGTAATGATTTTGTTCGTTCCAATTTGGTATTTTGGTCAGCATATACTTTTAATTTAGATTCTAAATCAGTAATTGTTGGAAGAAAATCTGTTTCAATTTCTCTAGCGTGATCTTCTAATTCTTTAGTTAATTCTTTCACCTGTATTATTTTAGAGTCATATTTCTCTTGTAAAGTAAGATTTTTAGCTTGAAGATTATTACAATATTCAATAAAACTTTTCACTTTACTGGTATGAATAGTGTCATCGGTGTTCTCGTTATCTTTATATTCATTTGATGAGGCAATAGCTGTATCCAATGCCTTAAACAAATCATTATATTTAGTTTCTAATTGAAGCTTCTCAATTTCCAATTGTAAATATTTGGATTCAATATTTTCCAAATTCTGTAATTTATGCAATAATGATTGGTTTTGTTGTTTCAATAATTCATTAGAAGTTTTATTTTGTAATAATTGATCTATCTTGTTTTGTAATTGATGATTGATATTTTGTAAATTGTTACTTTTAGTGGTTAAATTCTTATACAATAGATTATCAGATCCATTTTTCTTATCTAATATTTTAGAATATTGTTCTAATTCATTGATTGCTGTATCACTAGCTTTTTGTAATTCTTGATTTGTTTTCTCTTTAATTTTCAATTCTTGGTGTAATTTATCATTTACTTCAATTTCTTTATTCAAATCATGCATAATTTGTTGGTTTTTCCGATTGAGTTTATTGAATTTATCAAGTAATGAATTATAATCTTTAGTTAATTTTAAATTCTCTCGTTTATAAGTTTGAATTTCATCGGATAATTGATTTATATTATTGGTAGAAACTTGTTCTTGATTAGTTAATTTCGATTCTAATTGATTTTTTTCATCATAAACATATTTAAAATTTAATTTCAAATTTTCAAGTTCTTGATTCTTTTCATCTATAATTTTTCGATAATCTGATGTTATTTGATCCTTTTCTTGTTGAAGAATACGATTTTCAGTCTTGATGGTATCCAATTGGAATTCTAATTTAGAAACATATGCCTTGGAAATTAAGCTTTCATTTAGTATGCTACTATTAGTGTTGATGCTGATGGTACTATTATTTGATTTATGATCAACAAATGGAGATGAACCTGTTGACATTGTCAGTTGTTAAAGTGGTATTAAAATGGGTCCTTGCTGTTGTTGTAGATGTTTGTTGTTTGTATCGAAAATACAAAAAAACAAAAAAAAAGGTCAACTAGAAAATGTCGTGTTGTCGTTTAAACTTGAGAGTCTTCATTATAATGTCGTGCGAGAGTGTTCTTTTTTTTTAATAGTCAGACGACATTTTCCCTCGTTGGAATTCTTTTCTGGTAAAGATTGGATTGAAAGGCGGACGGGGGGAGAAGGAGAGGTGAGATCATGAACCACAAGTTTTTAATAGCTTCTTCCAAATAGAAGAAACTTACACCATTTGATCTTACTTCTTCTAGATACACTCAAACACATAGAAGATATCAGTATTAAACTTCTCCTTTCCACATTATTGATCGATTTTTTTTTTTTAGTATTGTCATATATATATATAGTTCTTATTGCAAATCATAATAGACACCCAATTATAATGTCAAAAATGTGAGTATAACTTTAAAGGCTTTTGATTGATATTAGTTTACTTTTTATACTAACTTCTATTCTTTTTTTTAATTTTAATAGTCCAAGAAATTTCAAATTATTAGAAGAATTAGAAAAAGGTGAAAAAGGTTTAGGAGCAGAATCAATTAGTTATGGGTTAACTAATCAAGATGATATTACTATGACATATTGGAATGGTACTATTCTTGGTCCTCCACATCTGAATCATGAAAATAGAATATATTCATTAAATATTATTTGTGATGAAAGTTATCCTGATAAACCTCCAATAGTTACATTTGTTTCTAAAATCAATTTACCTTGTGTAGATAAAAATGGTCATGTATTGGTTGAAGAATTTGATACTTTGAAAAATTGGAAACGATCATATACTATGGAAACTATATTATTAGAATTAAGAAAAAGTATGGCATCACCTACAAATAAAAAATTACAACAACCACCTGAAGGTTCTACTTATTAGATAATGAAATTAGTATCAATGTTTTTATTTGCTAAATTTGCATTTGTTGTTTGATTTTTGTTTTTGTCCTTAGCCATTATATCGTTTCATGTTATATTCTATATCTCCGTATATTGTTTTGTTAGAATAATAAACAAGTAATAAATTCTATAAATTACCATCTGATTCAATTTCCATAAATTTCTTAAACTCTCGTTCAGCATTTAAAAAATCTTGAACATCTTTACCATATTTACTATCGGGATCCACTAAATCATGATTAGTTTGTTCATCAGTAATTTCAATATTTATCCATTTTTCAAGTCTTAATTTTTTACCATCGGTATTTTTAATTATAATTGGCACTAAACATCGTTGAAAAATTCGTTTAAATGGTAAACATATAATTTCTGATTGTACATTATCATTTCTAATAGTGGTTGGTCTAAATGTACATTCATGTTGAGTTATAGATTTTAATTGGCATTTATATTTCTCAGGATTGTCTAATTGATCTTTATATTGTTTTCGCACTTCTGATATACTATAAACAGGGACTGGTGGTGCCATTATTGATTGAGTTGTTGTGATGATATCCGATTAAAGAGAAAGCTGTGAAAAAGATATTTGGATGTATTAATAATTATTTACGGTTCTCCTGTCTTCATTTTTTTTTCCTCATACTTTCTCTTTATTTGATAGAGGTTACTTTTTTCCAAGTATATTGAATGATATTATAAGATTTTATAACAGACAATAACCACAAAGTGAATAGTTTTCTTAGCATTATATCTATCGGTACAACCATGATAATTTCCCTTCTACGATAGCATCAAATCAAAAATCAATTGGGTAAACATTTGGCCAAATATTTATGGGTCGTGTTTTTTGGTCATTATCAACTTAGTAACTTCACCCCCAAAAAATATCCGCAACCATTTTTTTTAAAGGGCATCGATAACTTTTTCCACATTTTACTTAATATTATCATTTCATAAGCAACATGTCAACAAATCATAGACCACAATTAGAAAGTAAACGAGGTAAAGTTATTAAAATTAAAGATACCATTCAACATGCTAGAGGATTACCACAACAAACATCAATAAAATATCGACAAGATATCAAGAATGAGAAAACGATTAGCAGGTTTAATGATTTGCAGAAACATGATAATAATAAGATTACTAGTCTTGAAAGTATAAATCCACCTACTAAGAAACTTAAAATCGAATCCACAAAAGAAATAACGACCGAACCATTAAATCAAGAAATTGATAAGCAGTCAAAACTACTGTTGAAAAATGATGATCAATCGGATATACAACCCAATGAAAAACTGGAATCAGATGAGGAAGACTCCAAGGATGAAGAAGATGATGAAAGCTCAGATGATGATGATTCAGATGATGATGATACTGCTTTACTTTTAAAAGAAATTGAAAATATACGACGAGAAAAGGAAAAGCAAAATTCAGATTCAACCAATAATTCAATTAACAATTCATTAACTTTACAAACCCATGATTTGTCAACGAAAAAGAAAAGTTGGAGACTGTCAACTACTTTTAATAATAAATCTAAAAAAGAATCAACAAATGATAAAAATAATAACTATACGACAGATACATTAAATTCACAGCATCATCAAAAATTCATGTCCAAATACATTCGATAATTCCTACAAATACAATTATAATATCAAAATAATAAAATTATTACATATATACTAATATACAAGAACATAAATACATCGCAATTTATTTTCTAATTTCTTTTTTTTTTCATTTTATTTATTCTCTAGCTATTGTCTAGCTTGTGTCAGGATCTTATTTTATTCAAGATTTTGACTTATTCTAGCATCAAGATAAGCAATATCTTCTTTAAGACTAGCTTCTTCCACCGTCTTGACTAATTCTTTGGTACATTTGGCAATATCAAATGAAATTCCTGCTAATCTTTGTTTGAAATTCTTATCAGCAAATGAAGTATCAGGCTTTTCTCCCGGTTTACATAAAATATTCATTCTATGATAACAATCTTCTAAACTTCTAACAACCCAACTTCCATGTTCTTTCAATTGAGCATTACGAGTTTGATTCATTGATGTATTGGTAGCTTCAGTCATTTGTGATATGACAACCGTGATGGCTTTAGTCTTCTCACGTAATTCACCTCTAGTAGCATTAGGCTTCTTAATAGCTGCAAGTAATGATTGAATTGTGTTGATGACTTGTACTGTTTGATGTTCCAAATAAAGTAAAACTTGGGTTAATGTGTTGTCTGGATCATCAATATCAAACAAGTCGACATTGAAAGTTGCAGCTGCCATTGATTTTCTGTATTCTTGTCTTTGTCTTGCTCGTATTTCTTCTTCGGTTTCTTCTTCACTATATGATTCTTCTGATTCAGGTGTAACCGGTTTTTGTTGCTTTGATTTTTGTAGTAAAGATTTTTGTTGTTGTAGTTTGGGTTCAGTTTTGTTACTTTCTGCTGGCTCGTGCTTAATTCCTGTTGAAGGTTCTGTCACCACATCTCTCCTCTCAATTGGTAAATCCTTGCTTTTTTCGACCTCTTGTTCACCAGAATGAGTAGTCTTCTGTTCAGGATATTGTACTTGAACAGGTTTACTAATTATTTCATCATTAACATCTTTTGGTGGAGAGGTTTCCACAGTATTCATAAGATTCTCATTTTGAGTATCATTCTGTTTCTCATTATCAGAAATTGTGGCATCAGATTGAGAAGATTCAATATGCTTAGCTGATTCCTCTTCTTCTTGTTGTTGTTGTTGTTGTACTTTTTCTTCTTCTTCTTCTTCTTCTTTCTTGGTTTCTCCAGTGAACCTATCTTTGAGTGATTGGAACAATCCTTTACTTTTAACTGGTGCAGAACTTGAAGTGGAAGTATCAGATGAAGTAGATGTTTCAGCAGCAGCAGAATTTTCAATTTCTTTTTTAGATGTTTCTTCACCTACTTCATTCTTCAGATGAATAGCACTAAATGGTGCTGACAATTGCCCAGGATCTTCTTCATTTTTAAATGGTTTACTCAGTTCTAACGAAGTTCTCATGGATTTGAAAGGAACTTTATCTTGTCCTGGTGATTTCCTTGGTGATGGAGAAGAAGGAACATCTTCTCTTTGTGGACTCTCAAATTGTTTCACCTTGTCAAGAACACCTTTCTTTGATGGAGATATCTTTGATGCTTGTGAAATAGACTTTTGAGATTCTGGCGAAGCTTCTGGTGATGTGATTCTTCTAGCTAATTCTTGAACTCCTTGTGAGGATTTATCCGATTTATTCTTAATTGGAGAATAGTTTCTGGAAGTAGATTGATCTGAAACATTATTCTCATACTTTGAAGCTAGCAGTGCAATGCTTCCCTTCTTTTTACCTTCAGTTTCAAAATTTTCTTTCTGGGGTACCACCTCATTGTTAGTACCCAACCCGCGTGTGGCAACATCTTCCTTTCTAGTGTTACTATCATGAACATTATCCAAATTCTTGCCAAATGTGTAAGCAGTTTCAAAGCTATCATCCTGGTCGTTATCAAAACTTTGATCGGTGTCTCTCATTGGCAGAGCATACTTGTCTTCACTTGAATCTAAACTTGTTTTACGAACTGGTGAATTATCCAAATTTGGCTTATATGAATTCAAATTTCCCGAGTTTTGTGTGACAAAATTATTACTTGAGTCCAAGTTTCTTGATTGCTGATATCCACTGTTATCATGGAAATTGGAATTGTTAGTAGCAGACATAAGCTCATCGCTGTCTTCATTAATTGATCGACTAATTTTAACTTTAGTTGGTGTAGTATTAGTACTCAAAGCTCCAGAAGTGAGATTATTAGTTTGAGTCTCGGTTCCATATGGTTTCCTATCAAACTTTGTTTCCTTGTTTGAATGAGTGTTAAAATTATCATTAGCAGGTACATCATCATTTAGATCATCTTCGTTTTCGTCAGAGTCATAGTTTTGGTATCTTGGAGATATAGAAATAGGATTATCGTTAAAAGCAACATTATGCGTGGATTTCTTTGTACGTGGGTCTCCAACTTGAGCAGCTGCAGGAATCAGGGCACCACCAACAGTAGCTGCGACTGTTGCACCCTTAGAAAAAGATGTTCCATGAGTTGCATTTGTAGGTGATTTTTCTTCCTTTGCTTTCTCTCTTTGAGCTCTTAATGTTGTAAATGCACTGTTAGCTTTGGATTTCAATGGTTTGTCTCTTGTTTCCTCAATAAATGGAGATTGCTCTTCATATTGTAAAGCTCTGGTTTCTGAATTTGATTTTTGTGTAGGTTCCTGTTGGCTCTGATTAACCTTTAATTTATTGGCCATACGTAGTGGTCTAACACCAAAATCTTCATTCACGGACTTTTTAGGAACTTTTGTTTCCACTTCAAGTACTCTTAAATTAGTTGAATTCTCATTTAGCTTGCACTCTGCTATCAAGTCACAAAGTATACAATTCAATTCGCCAATTGATTTTTCCACAATGTAACGAGGAAACAATTGTTTATATGTAGCGTGATACCTTGTAGCAGTTAATGAGTACGCAACTGCTTCTCTTAACATAACAGAATGCTCATTACTACCCAATCTTTGACGATCACCTTGGTTGGCAATTTCATTTATAACAATAGCAAGTTTAGATATTTTTTCAAACAAAATGTCTGAATCACATTTTTCACTGACTAAATAACCCAAAAATGAGTCAATTAAAGCAAGAGCATCACTGACCAACTTTATCGAAATTAACCCGTGAGAAGCAACAAATGGTTTCAATTCCATTTTAGGTAATGATGCCTTTTTGATATCTCTTGCAATTGCATTAGACCTAGAATCTTCGTATCTACGTTGCCAAAGTTTAATTTGATTCTTCAATTCTAGGGTAGATGGATTATTTGAAGTTGATCCAGGAGAAAGTTGAATGGTTTCCAATTTTTCTAAAAATTCATCGACACTCTTTTGTGACAATTTTGCTGAGTTTCCTGAATTTCCCGAATTGGTAGTAATGGCATTGATTGCTGAAGGTGGACTTCCAACACTTCTAGGACTGGATGAGGTATTCTTCAAGGATTGGTTCTCGAGTCTCAATGCTGCATTTATTGATTTTAATCTCTCTATCTCTTTCAAATTCTCATCAGAATTACTCATAGATTTCGTTAAATTGTCGTGCTTTGTTATCCAACGCTCTTTCTCTTTACCCAACGTCTCCAACTCGTTACTGAGTGATTTATTCTGACTGACAGAAAAATTATAATCTTCTTGGAGTGACTCAAGCTTGCCTTTCAATTTTGATCTTTCAGACTCTGATGCTTGCAACTTGTTCTTGAGATCATTAACTAATGTCTCCAACTTGGCCAATTCGTTATCCTTTTCATCATGAGTGAGACCTCGGTCACTTTTTGTGTTTATATCTTTATTATTACTCAAAGAATTAGAGTGTTGGTGCTGATTTTGGTGTTGCTCAGCTTGTGTATGTTTAGGATCTGAGATATTCTTTACTTTTCCCTTTTCTTCTTCCTCTTCTTCCTGTTCATCATCACCTTCATCATCACTGGACCAATCAAGATTGGCCTTTGTTGGCACTACTTGAGAAGGTTGAATACCTATTGATTGATTAGATGCTTCAGCATTGGGCATAGTAATATTCTTGCTTGATGTGTTGTTCAAATCATCTCTACTATCACTTTCTTTCTCTTCATCTACTTCTTTTGTAGCGGCAAAATCATTCAAATGGTGTGATGCCAGGCGACTATGATAACCATTGGCAGAATCATTACGATGATGACTTGAAGCTAACGATGACTTACGTTCATGTTGGAACTGGCTTCCGTTTGATGACATTGAAGTAGTGTGTGAATGTTGCAGTTGTCTTTCCACATGCAAATCTCTTCGCTCTATTTCATATGAGATATCAGCCACTAAATCTTTAAATCTAGTCTGTGGTAAAGAGGCCAATTTCTGTCTTGCTTGATTTCTTTTTGGGTGGAATGAAGATTTAGGTAATAAATAATCTGGTTCTGATCTACTTTCATCTATCCTTCTTCTTAATTCATCATAAACATCGGTACTTAACTCTTTGAATTGTGCTGATGATAATTTCAATAATTTTTCTCTTGCTCTTTGAGCTCGAGATGAATTTGATTTCGATCTTGATTGCTGATCATCCGATATAGCAAGAAACTGTTTCAACACCTTATAATGTTGGACAAGATCCTTTTCACTCATTATATGTATAGTTTAGACTGTGAGATTGCAAATAAAACAAAACACAACAAAAAGGAAAGGAAGGGATCTGGAATAAAATAAAATACAATAAAACTAATACTAATACTTTGTTGAATATGATATATAGAAAGGAAAAGAAATTTGATGGGAGGTGGTTGTGTTGCTAAAATTTTTTTGTTCTCTCTCACTTTTTTTTCTTTGGATTTCCTTCTGTTAGTAAGATGAATGAATGTATATTGTTGTTGTTGTTGTTGTGGCCAGGGAACAAAAAAAAGAAGAACTTTTAATGAAGTAAATCAGATCTTCAAAAAAATCGAAAATTAATAATTATTTAAAAAAAAGACATTAGAAGACGCGTATTAGATGTAATTATAAAGCAGAAACAGGAAAAAGAGAAGTTATTGATTAATTAAGTCGTCTAGGACAAAACAGGAACAAGAAGAGTAGTGGTGGTGGTGATGGGCAAGAAAGTACAGCTACGAATAATTAACATAGATCACAAAAAGGAAATGAAATTTTCAAAATTGTAGTAGATTAGTTTGGTTTCTACAGGAGAGTTTAGGATGTAGTTGAACCAAAAGAAATTGAAATCACCTAGCCAAGAATTCTAGTTGGTCTTTTAACCTAGGTTGAGTCTTCTCTATTAGTATCTTACTTGAATAAACTCAAACGAACGAATCAATAGAGGTTGTTCTTCAATTCTTATTGTTCGTTATAAATTAATTGCAGATAAGTTGGCTGGCTATTTCGAATAAAAATTGTTAGTCTAAACTGCAATGACAATATAATCGATGGGTTACCAACACAACAAACCTAAAAATTTCTTAATATAAATTAAAATTTAACCACACATACACACGTTACAGTAGTAGATCGAGAAGAAAGGAAGAAAAAAAAAAGAACTAATTTTGTGTTTCATCTCACTCACACAGTAAATCTACTCAATAAAAACTTTGTCGGAAGAAAGGGGGGAGGAGGAGGGAGAAATAGAGGGAGGGAGGGATGAAAAAGACGCGTCACAAAAAGTAGCCGATCTATTCAATGAACAAGTTTGACAAGGAAATTTTTTCTTTTTTCTCCCACTCCCTTGATTTTCCCCTTTTTCGATAAATTATCACTGTAACCCTGTTTAATTGGAATATCGTCAATTTCAATGGTTATGAATATATCGATCTATTCATGTACTAATAGTTATCAACAGGGGGGGGGCAGGAAGTTTCGCTAGAAAGAGCCAATGAAAAAATGAGACTTGCAGTGGACACCTGTACTTTGCAACAATACCCCTGCTGTTAAAGTATGGTTGTGTGACTCTTTTTCGCTTAACTATATGAGCATTTCGAAATTGTCACCTTGATTTGTTGGTTCGGTCATAACTGGCATTAGTATGGAATTGATGTGTTTGCTTAGGGTGGCATATTTGTCTTGAAATCTGAAGTCATGTTTACCTGGCATTGTCCCTTTCTTTTCTTAAAGCGTGTTGAATATAGTCTATAGTCAGTATTGTCTAACATGGCTGAAACTGAAGCTGTTATAAGAAATTGGCTTCAAGTTCTTTTCTAGTTATACAATCAAATGCAATGTGTTTCAATTTGGTTTGTAAAATGAGCAAATTATTTTTTTTTTTTTTGCAGCACTAACAATAATCATACAATCTAGAACTTCGTTGCAAAACTTGTATTTTTCTCAAAACCAACTTCAACGACTAATCATTGATTGGGTCAAATGTTTCAATGATTCATCGCCTATTCATTCTGAACACGGTCTTATTTCACCGCTAGTTGATTAATTTGCGTTAATTGTTTTATTGTAAACTACAATTTGATGCCCTGTTCTGCCTTGATTGTAATTCTCCACTTTGACACATGCATATAATTCACCTCGCCCGATAAATAATAACATCTACAAATAACCACGCTGATGATTCTACAACCATTCCTTTTACTTTCAAACGTCTCTATGTACAAATATATTTGAAAAAAAGTTATGTAAAAAAATAAACACAATCAAATGAACTTTAAATAAAAAACAATTCTACTGTTTCCATTTATCATTATCTTCGTAGGGTGGCAGTAACGCCCTCCTCTTTGTAATTATTAATCTTTTATCTTACTCATTCAGTTAATTCAATTTCTGACATTTTGAGCACTGATTTTTTCAAATTGATCAACTAATTTCTCAGTAATAAATTGTTCAGCTTTATTTTTACCATGATAAAAATTGACAGCACCAACTAAACTGAATAATAATTCACCACTTACTTTCAATTCTCCACTACTTTCAAATCCTAATGTTGAATTTCTAGTATGCCAAAACATTATTTCATTAATATTGTTTGATTTAGCAAATATAGCCGCTGTTTTCAAACTTGGTAATTCTCTTGACATTGGTGATCCTAAAACATCCAAGTTTTTCCCCTCCACACCATTATCATGTTTACAAGGTTGATTAGTTACATATTTGGCAAAATATAATGATAATAATTTACTCCCCATGGCAGCTAATTTTTCATTATATGGTTTAATACCATTACCAAATGATTTATGGGTTATTACTTGTAAAGCTATTTCATCAGGTATATTATATTTATCACCTAAAAATGATTTGATATGACTGATATTGGTTTCATTTAAACCATATTTAATTCCCTTGGGATTAATGAATGCTGCTTCGGGATCTCTCTTAAGACCTTCAACTCTGGGTCCTTTGTGTAGATAAATCGATCTAGTGAATATTGTGAATTGTTGGCCAGTTATTCTACTGGATAGTTGTCGTATGTTACCAATCATCACTTGTTTAAATTAAAAGTGATAATGTTATATGTTGTCGGTTTTATTTGATGGTTTAAACTGTCCCCAAAAAAAAAATTTTTTTTCTTACTATGAGAGAGAAAGAAAGAAAGAACAAATGAATTTGAGGAATAATAATATTGGTTGGATTTACACGACGTTGTTGTTACAAAGACGTGAGCAAAGTGAGAGAGATCAAACCTTCATATTCAATCTCATCTCAATCAAACGCTCAATTTTTTTTTCTTCTCTCTCTCTTTGTTGTTTAACTAAGTTTGTTTCCTTCCATCCAAGCAAGTTAGAAATGGATATTTTTAGAATTTTAAGTCGAGGAGCTTCTTTGAATAAAAAGAAAGGTATAACTACTGATTATGCATTACCTTCAGAAAAGCAAACTCAAAAGCAAAAACACAAACAAGAATCATTACTAAATGAAGTTGAAAGAGAAACTGATTTTTTCCACACAAGAAAGCATAATAGTAATAGTACTACTACTAGTGGTAAAGGTGATAAATTAACAAATGGGGCTAATAGTAATAAAGAAGAACAAATGGAGACAAACGAAACTAAGGCAAAAGAAGAAGAAATACCACCACCTGAATTAACTACTGAAGAAGATGCTCAAACATTTAGAAATTTACATAAATCAAAAGTTACTGGTGATGATATACCTATCCCCATTGGATCATTTCAAGATATGATTGGAAGATTCCATATTAATAAAAAAGTATTATCCAATTTAATTGATAATGAATTTGTTGAACCAACACCAATTCAATGTGAATCGATCCCTATCACATTAAATAATCGAGATTTGATTGCATGTGCTCCTACTGGTTCTGGTAAAACTTTAGCATTTTTAATACCATTAGTACAACAAATTTTATCTAAAAATGTATCTAAAAATCATGGAATTAGAGGATTAATCATTTCTCCAACTAATGAATTGGCAGTACAAATTTTCCAAGAATTAGAAATTATAACTCGTGGATGTAAACAAATCAATGTGGCCATACTATCTAAACAATTAGCCAGTAAATTAAACAATAATATTATCAAATCTTCTAAATATGATATCATTGTTTCAACACCATTGAGATTAATTGATGTGGTTAAACAAGGGAATATGGATTTATCGAAAATTGAACAATTGATTATTGATGAGGCGGATAAATTATTTGATCATGGATTTGCTGAACAAACTGATGAAATTTTAACTCATTGTACTAATCCTAAAATCAGAAAATCGATTTTTTCAGCCACAATTCCTTCTAGTGTTGAAGAAATGGCTCATTCTATAATGAAAGATCCACTTCGAATAATTATTGGACATAAAGAAGCTGCTAGTAATACTATTGATCAAAAATTAGTGTTTACCGGTAATGAACAAGGGAAATTATTGGCTATTAGACAAATGATTCAACAAGGAGAATTCAAACCACCAATTATAATTTTTTTACAATCAATCACTAGAGCTAAAGCTTTATTCCATGAATTATTATATGATAGATTAAATGTTGATGTCATTCATGCTGAAAGAACACCTAAACAAAGAGAAGAGGTCATTAAACGATTTAAAAATGGAGATATTTGGGTCTTGATCACTACTGATGTGTTAGCTCGTGGGGTTGATTTTAAAGGTGTCAATTTAGTTATAAATTATGATGTGCCACAAAGTGCTCAAGCATATGTTCATAGAATTGGTAGAACTGGTAGAGGTGGTAAAGCTGGTAAAGCCGTGACTTTTTTCACCAAAGAAGATGATAAAGCTATTAAACCCATACTTAATGTGATGAAACAATCAGGGTGTAATGATGGATATAGTCAATGGATGGAAGATATGGGTAAATTATCGAAAAAGGAGAAAAAACAAATCAAAACTCATGAAATTCAACGTAAAAAGATTAGTACGGTTCCTAAAGTTATAAAACAAAAGAGAAAACAAAGACAAGATATGATAGCTGCATCAAAGAGAAGAAAACAAGAATCCAAACAAGAATC
>OBUW01000406.1_pt1 | contig 24989 bp, 10 predicted proteins | sample 1475761 | NCBI WGS metagenome assembly OBUW01 (sample SAMEA2579908, study PRJEB22360) | human gut metagenome | biome: human gut; feature: human-associated habitat; material: faeces | place: Denmark | collected 2008/2010
ATGTCATTATATACATTAATTGATGAATCAAATAAGTCTTCAAAGAAGTCAACAACCAAACTATTGTGATGTCAATTGATACACAGGGAGAAGGGGATACTTTTAATTAATGAAATACACCCACTTTTATTTATCCATCTTGATGTCTGGAATATGGTTTTATCTAGACACTGATTAAGTCAAAATTGAAGTTTTGATAATCATTATAACTAATTCGGTAACCATTTGTTAAAAACAATTGTATCGCTATTATTTATCATTGGTTAGCTCATAAATATATAAATTGTTAATATCATTCACCAAAAACCTTGTTCTTCGTTCTCTTAATTATCAATATATCATTCTTGAAAGGTTTCTAGAGAAACTGATAGATTGTAACTGTATTAGTATGTACATGAAGGATTGATGTATTTATTAAATGGACTTGACTTGTTTGTTATTCTTGTGTATGTTGGTTTCCAATTATTATAGTTTGCTTTAATATGAGTTCTTCTGTAAAAATATTATGATAGATCGTAACAAAGCATTCAGTAACAATTCTTTTGATAAAATATAACTAATAATACATCAATAAATTGATATATTGTTTATCTGAATAAGTAATTATTTTTGTAGTATGAAAAGTATCAAGTTCTTTCAGTGAAAGGTATTTGATGATAATTTTGGTTCAAATTCTCAACCAAAAAAAAGAGTAAATCACATACAAAAAAAGTAAGGGTAAGTTGAACAGTTGGTTGCAAATATTTGATCAAGAACTACACAATTACATCTACTACTTCAACAATCACATCATTAACATTATATGGAATAAGATATATATCTCAGTTATCTCGTAGAGAAAATACAATTTAAATTTATAATAGTATGGACAATCTACATATATTGACTCGACTGGAAAAATAGACAGTTTCCTTTACAAAGAAAAATAATCATCAAAGCTTGAAGAATTTTAATCCAATCTATTTGATTCTTCGTCAAAACTAGTTGTCCAAGGTATTATTTAATCTAGAATCTGTAAAGTCAATTTCATTCCTGGAAATGTGGCACCTTAATGGAATATTATGAATTGAAGTTGGACTTTACTGAACAAATGGTCCAATATTTTTATTGGACTTACATTATTATATAGCAAAGAGTTTCATGATGAGTTAATCATGTAGGAGAGTTGATTGTAGCTTGATATTGAATTAGGAGAATATAATACGTCGTCTGAATAAAATATAAAGCAGAATGATTCAATTCCATTTTCCAATCTAAATTATTAAAACAGCCTAAAGAGGAACTGTAATCAATTTCTAGCTACCCCAAGACTAATTGTGACAAATTCATTTGTAAAACAAATGTTTATGTGGGAATTATTTGAATTATTCTATCTCTTTGATAAAAGCTCATAGCTATTTGTGTCAACTATCTCTAGAAATGAACAGGGAATATTAATTTCAAACTCAACAACACCTACGGTCAGATCTTAAAATTCAATTTCATATTAGGCTGGACTTGTCACATGACTAGAAAGATGAATAGGCTTGCATCACCTTATGATTGTAATTATAAATACATTGTAAGTTTTGTTCTTTGTGTATTGGTGCGATGAGATTTTGAAAAAAAAAAAGGAAAGCAAAGAATGGTCTGATAATTCATCCACGATAATATTTATACATCGAGAATTCTTCATTGCTCTGAGTTTTACCAACATTAACAACCACTTTAAAATACCTTGCCATGTCACCCAGTAAAAGAAGTAATAACGATACAGAATCATCAGTTGAACTGAAAAAATTAAACACTACTTTCAACAAGGAAGACATTCATTCATTTTTCAATCAACAAATCTGGGACACAAAATTTCAAGATGATTTGAAAACAACCATTACCGAATCACAACCATATAGATGGGGTACTATAAAAGGATTAATGGATGATACATTATTAAGACAAGTTAGAAAAGAAGTATTGTCAGAAATTGCCTTCACGAAAAAGGAAACTGATATTTATAAAGTTTTCCAACTGGGTGATTTGGCCAATTTACTGGGATTAGATTGGGATGATTTACTGAGACTCCCTAGTTTATATAAATTACGTGCTGGGATTTATTCTCAAGAATTTAGAGATGTTATTAGTAAAGTAACTGGATGTGGGAAATTAAGTGGGATTAAAACAGACATGTCAATCAATACTTATAGAAAAGGATGTCATTTATTGACTCATGATGATGTCATTGGTAGTAGAAGAGTTAGTTTTATATTATATTTACCTGAACCAGATAAAACTTGGAAAGAAAATTATGGTGGTGCATTAAGATTATTCCCAGCTATTGTCCCCAATGTCCCGAAAACTGATTTTAGTGCCAAATTAGTCCCACAATTTAATCAAATTGCATTTTTCACCGTGCAACCAGGATTATCATTTCATGATGTTGAAGAAGTAAGAGTAGATAAACATAGATTGTCAATCCAAGGATGGTTTCATATTCCACAACCAGGTGAAGATGGATATATCCCTGGTGAACAAGAAGAAACTGAGGCAAGATCAACATTACAACAATTACAAAGTAAAGAATTACAAGAATTTGATTTTCCTAAACCTATTAGAAATGATTTTGATGAACAACAAATAGATATATTGGGGAAAACAATTGATAATAAATTAGATGATAAGGATTGGGAATATTTATCTGAATTTATCAATCCAGTTTATTTGAAACCAGAAACTCTTGAACAATTAAATAAAACTTTTATTGAAGAATCAGTTATTGAAATCAATGAAATATTGAAAAAAGAATATGCCGATAATCTTAGAACTATTATGCGTGACTATGAAATCAATACTCCTGCTCCACAATTAGCATCTGAAGTTAAACATCCATGGAAAGTAGCTGTTCCTCCACATAAACAAAGATTTTTATATATTGATGGTAAATCACCTATTGAATTAACTGAAGCGGGGATTAATCTTGCTAATAGAATAGGACCACAAGAATTACCTAATTTTAAATTATTGGCAGAAACTGAAACTAATGAAGTTGATCAAAAATTAACTAAACTTGGTTCATTTTTAAAATCCATGGCATTTAAAAAATGGTTGAAATTAGTCACTAGTTTAATCACTACTTCTGATCAAATTTTGATCCGTCGATTTAGACCAGGTCAAGATTTTATATTGGCAACTACTACGGGGAAAGAATTGGCACGTAATGACGAAGAAGAAAATGTGTTACTTGAAGCCACGTTGAATTTAACTCCAACTGCCACTAATCCGAAGAATTGGGAATCAGGAGAGTTTGGTGGATATGAATTATGTATGGCAGGGAAAGATGAAGAAGAAGAAGGCGAAGACGATGATGACGATGATCCAGCAATTTATAAAGCTAGTGATCCTAATGATGATAGTTTATTATTTACAAACCAATGTAAATGGAATTCATTGACATTAATGGTTAGAGACCCTTCGGTGTTGAAATTTATTAAATATGTTAGTATTAATGCCAAAGGTTCCAGATGGGATATTAGTTGCCAATGGAATGTCAAGACAGATGACGATGAAGAAGATGATGAAGAAGAGGGTAATGAAAATTAACAATCATTATAAATTCATAGAAGTATGGTTATCATTTTTGTGACGTTTGTAACAATCACCACTTTATAAATGTATAGAAGACGAAATATTATGACTCAATGTGTATATCTTTAATAACTGTAAGCTGTATTTAGAGATACAAACGAACAGCAACAAGTATTGAGTCGGAAGAAAGCATGAAAGAATAGTTGGGTGTAGATCTGGAACAACTAGAAGAAGCGTAATAGCGCAAGTTTTAGATCTAAACCTAACCCCCTCTCCCCGCTCACTTTAAAATATATGTTTACTTTCAATGAGATATGATTAGTATAGGATGGGAGGTATTAATAGATAATAAATGAAAAGAAGTGTGGGTGGAAATCAATACCGAATTAGGAGAAATTACACGAGAATGGATAAAAAGTAGATACGAGGTTATATTTTGCTATGCGAAGAATGACTTGATGCTGGTAATTGTTTTAGGTTAAGTCAATTCTTTAAACAGTAGATTGTAATTACTTATAAAGAATAGAGAAATGGAAAATGAATAATAACCATATATATATACATACAAGTATATAATCACAAGATATTTGTAATATCAGTTGTGATAATTTTATTATTCAACAAAAAATTTCCTTTCACACAAACTACAATACGACAAGGAAAAAATTTAGCATTTGATTTTTTTTTTCATCATCACCAACAACTTACAAACATTCTTCTTTCTTCTTTCTTCTTTTGATCTTTATTCAATTCCATTCGTTGAAAAACAAAAAGAGAACAAGAAATCTTAATAAAACAATTATGTCTGAAACTACTACTGTTCCTCCTATTGAAACTGTATCTGAACCAAATCCATTTATTGTTTTTGCTACGGTCGCTACTATTATTAGTGCGTTTATCGGATACTATTTCCTTCAACAATCGAAAAAGCATACCCCAGTTTTAAAACCAGATGAATTTCAAAAATTCCCTCTTATTGAAAAAATTAGAGTCAGTCATAATTCAGCAATTTATAGATTTGGTTTACCAAAACTGACTGATAGATTAGGATTACCAATTGGTCAACATATTTCTATTGGTGCTACTATTGATGGTAAAGAAGTTGTTCGTTCATATACTCCAATTTCTACCGATGATCAATTGGGTCATTTTGATTTATTAATTAAAACTTATGAAAATGGTAATATTTCTAGACACGTTGCTGGGAAAAATGTTGGTGAACACATTGAAATTAGAGGTCCAAAAGGGTTTTTCACTTATACTCCAAATATGGTTAAAAGTTTTGGTATGATTGCTGGTGGTACTGGTATTGCACCAATGTATCAAATCATTACTGCTATTTTGAAAAACCCTGAAGATAAAACTAAAATTCATTTGGTTTATGCTAATGTTACTGAATCAGATATTTTATTAAAAGAAGAATTGGACAATTTTGCTGCTAGACATCCAGATAGATTAAAGATCCATTATGTTTTGAATGAAGCCCCAGCTAATTGGCAAGGTTCAGTTGGATTTGTTACTCCAGAAATTATAGACACTCATTTACCAAAGGCTTCAAATGACACTAACTTGTTATTATGTGGTCCACCACCAATGGTTAGTGCTATGAAAAAAGCTGCTGTTGAATTAGGATTTCAAAAAGCTAAACCAGTTTCTAAATTGGGTGATCAAGTGTTTGTCTTTTAAAATGAAGAGGGGCCATAACACAGAAAAAGCAATACATTTGTATGTATGTATTGGATTGCATGGTTTTTACAAAACTTCTAGATATTTTAAATTGAATTGAATTGAACGATAGAACTGATTTTTTTTTTCTTTTTGATCTCTTCTTGGTGTATAGTTGAAACTGATTATAAATGATCTTTGACCAACAAAGGGGTTCTCCATTATTCGGATTTATCACATGTTTTTAGAATATCACGTGCCAAAGATATTCCAGCCTACTAGATGAATCTGAAAAGAATTTACAATTAAATTAGGGACAGAAGTGTATCATTTATAGCTTTATCTGGTGGACTGAAATTTTATAAAGCTACATAACATAGGATAGGGTTTGTTCTGCAGTCTTTGATGATTGATCGTATAGATAAATTAAAGTAAAAACTGTGGTTCCCAGTTTTGTGGCCTACAATGGAAGACATCAGCAATCTTACTAATAATTAATAAAGTAAACCCTCATTTCAAGTCAATTAAGTACATATAGGATAGCTAGGAATAGAACATCTGTAAGATCTAAGGATACTTCGGTTTCAATTAAAAGTTTAAAAGTTCTTGATCGGTGATATAAAAAAAAGAAAATTGAACCGACATAAAATTGGTAGGGACACACTAATGACCAAACCAAAACTTTTTACGATGAAGGGAGGGAGGGAGAGACAGAACGTCATACATTAATTGCTTTCTTTGTTGTTGTTATTTATTACTTGGATAAGATTTCTTTTTCAATAGTTTACTACTTTTCTTTAACTATTTCTTCATATCAACCATAATAACCAACTTCACTTTCTTTCTTCCTTGTTGTTATTGAATTTGCCATTCTTCATATCAACTAACTAACCATATCATATCATATAAATCTAGTTACTTTATTTACGCTTATTTTTTTTTTGTGTTACTACAAAGTGTTATACACGTGCAACCATGAAGATGATTATTATTGACTTATTAACTATACTTCTGCTATCATTACCAATCTGTTTAGCAAATGATCCACTATATTTTGACGTTGGGGCCAATAGTTATATTCAAAACACTCTTGATGATGAATCACGAGAGATTAAAATAGAAAACATTTTACATAATCCTTTATTTTATAAAGATTATCCACCGATAGTTAGTCCACCAAATGACACTCAAAAGACTTTAAAACCAGGTGAAATTCCCGATTATGTTATTAAATATGCTCCCTTGGTACATCTTTATAGTGAAGAAAGATATTTCCCTTATGATGTTAAAAAATTTGTTACTAATTTTCATGTCACTTGGAGAAATGGTTCAACTTATCCTGGTACAGAAAAAAATATGAATTTAGATAAATTAGCAAATTTACCTAATAGTACAGATTTATTTCTTACTGCTAATAGTGATTTTGATTCTGATCCTGAATGGATCACAGGGTTAAAAAATAAACCTAGTTTAATCAATGGAGAAATTAAAGATGCACCAGCTACTTTGATTGTCGTTGACAAAGGGAATGGATGGGTCGATGCCTTTTGGTTTTATTTTTATTCTTTCAATTTGGGACCTTATGTAATGGGTCAAGGTCCATATGGGAATCACGTGGGAGATTGGGAACATTCATTGGTAAGATATTATAAGGGAGAACCAGTTATAGTATGGATGTCGGCTCATAGTGGAGGTGGGGGATATTATTATGATAATTTGGAAAAATATTCTTTAGATCCAAATCATCCAATCATTTTCAGTGCTAGAGGTACTCATGCCAATTACCCAAGTGTGGGACAACATCCTCATGATTTACCATATACTATATTGAGTGATTTTACCGATAGAGGTCCATTATGGAATCCATCATTAAATTATTTATGCTATAGTTTTGATGGCAAACATGTATACCCAGGAAACAATTCTAATCCAAAACATGTTGGAAGAGAATGGGATTATGGCAATTGGTTATCATTTAGTGGTCATTGGGGGGATGATACCCTTTCTAGAAAGGATTCACGACAAGTATATTCATTTATTGGTGGTTATAAATATATTGAAGGTCCTACAGGTCCATTGAGTAAGAATTTAATGAGATTAGAACCATGTGAAAGTGCTCAATGGTGGAATTTTTGGAAAGTTTGTAATGTTCGTAATGATATTGAATGGGGGGTTGGGGTTGAATCTGAAGGATTCAATTGTGCACGATTAACTAATAATATTAGACCAATATGGTTGAAGAAATCAATACAAAGTATAATGTGGGGTGGAGGAATCTGTTTTATAGCCAATTTATTGGATTAATGAGAGGTGAAAGTTGATATGTATGGGTATTTGTTTAATGTGAATGTGTTTAAGGTTTGGGTTTTTTTAATAATTAATTAATGAGTATAGGTTTGATTTATTTCTTAGAGGTGATTTTTAATTTAATATACAGTTTAATTTTACAAATGAGATAATACTAAAGAGCTATCTATCTTAATTATTACCCATGGATTGAAGATGAATGAGTCACTTTGGTTTTCTGTCCTATATTCCGCCGCTACTACCATTTTAACACCGCGCTTAGCCCAGAAAGAAAAAAAGAAATTCACACCAACCAACCAACCAACCATCGCATCGCATTAAGTAGTTGCAAACTTATATACAGGAAAGCGGCAATCTGGAATAAAGAGGGAAGAAATTTTTTGTTTAAGGCATTTCCAAATCTCAATGTTTGACTGTTTTGTCACCTCATTTGTTGATACACTCTCCTTACTTACTTAGTTCTCTTTTCTTTTATCATATTCAGATTTGACTTCTTCTTCTTCTGTTTCGTTTGTTCTTTCTTTCTACAAACACCCTACAGACAATGTCAAAGAAATATAGTGAGGAAAATACCTCAAGTATACCATTGACAGATTTAACATCTCCAAGTACAGGAGAAACTAGTTCACAGCAACAACGACAACGAGCATCACAACAGCAACCACCACAACAACCAGAATCAAATACTGCAACCGGATCAAGATGGCTGAATTTTGTCGATTCTTTCAAACCAGCAATTGAAAATGAAAAACTTGCCATGCGTTATCGTGATGCCAATGCAGATGTCGAAGAAGATGCTGGTGGATATTATAATTCCACTGACCAATTAACCGAGATTCAACGTATCAATATAAATAGTTCCAAATCAAATTTGAAACGAAAATTGAAAAATAGACATTTACAAATGATTGCTATTGCATCATCGATCGGGAGTGGTCTTTTAATTGGTACTGGTGGTGCATTAGCCACTGGTGGACCCGGTGGGATATTAATTGCCTGGATATTGAGTGGGATATCTATTTTATGTACAATTCAAGCCATGGCTGAGTTAGCAGTGACTTTCCCAGTTAGCGGAGGATTTAATGTGTTATTCAGTAGATTTATTGATCCAAGTGTGGGATTTAGTGTTGCCTGGAATTATGTTTTACAATATTTGGTGTTACTCCCATTAGAATTGGTTGCTGCTTCTATGACTATACAATATTGGAACACTGATATTAATCCTGATGTATGGGTGATTATTTTTTATGTCACGGTTACATCAATTAATTTCTTTGGTGTACGTTTATATGGAGAAGTTGAATTTATTCTTAGTTCTTTAAAAGTTATTGCTGTTGTCGGGTTCATTATTCTTTCAATTGTGTTAGCTGCAGGTGGTGCACCCAATGGTGTTCATCATGGAACTAAATATTGGCATGATCCAGGTGCATTTGCAAATGGTTTCAAAGGGGTAAGTAGTACGTTTATCACCGCTGCATTTAGTTTTGCTGGTACTGAATTGACCGGATTAACCCTGGCTGAAGCTGAAAACCCTCGTAAGGCATTACCTAAAGCATGTAAACAAGTATTTTGGAGAATCTTGCTATTTTACGTTGTTAGTATTATATTGATTACATTTTTGGTCCCATATGATAATCCAAGACTTTTAGGGGCATCTGATGTTTCAGCATCTCCGTTTGTTATTGCTATACAAGATGGTGGTATTAGTGGTCTTGCCTCAGTTATGAATTCTGTCATTTTAATTTCAGTGATATCCGTGGGGTCGTCATCGGTATATGCAACTTCAAGGACCCTTGTATCACTTGCTGAACAAAATCTTGCACCTAAAATATGTGGATACGTTGATCGTGCTGGTCGTCCATTAGTCGCTATTCTTATAACTAATGTATTTGGATTATTGAGTTTTATTGCTGCCAGTGGTAAAGAAGATGAAGTTTTCACTTGGTTATTGTCAATTTCTGGGTTATCAAGTATTTTCACTTGGTTATGTATCTGTATTTCTCATATTAGATTCAGACGTGCCTTGCATGTTCAAGGGAGAAATACTGATGAATTAACATTTGTATCACAAACTGGTGTCATTGGTTCTTGGTTTGGTATTATATTGAATGTGTTGGTTTTAGTAGCTGAATTTTGGTTAGCAATTTTCCCCTTGGGTGAAAAATCGAATGCTAAGAGTTTTTTTGAAACGTATCTTGGATTTGTAATTTTGATTATATTTTATTTTGGTCATAAATTATGGAGAAATAATTGGATTTTGTTTATTAGAAGTCGTGATATTGATATTGATAGTGGTAGAAGAGAAACTGATCTTGAAGCATTGAAAAGAGAATTACAAGAAGAAAGAGAAGTTTTAAGGAATAAACCATTTTGGTATAGAGCTTATCATTTCTGGTGTTAAATATAGGGACTATTATAGATAATATACAATTAAGAGTTTTTTTCATAAGAACAGTAGTTGTAGAACAGTTCAATACTATTAGTTGTTGTTGTAGCAATTTCAATTTGTTACCAACGAAAGCTTTAACCAAAAAAAAAAAAATGAGAGACAAAAAATTAAAATAGTAGAGCCACATACAGAGATAGAAAGACGATACAAAAAGGACTGAACTTATTTACAACAGCAAGACCTATATTCAACAACTTTTAATTGTTTATATTCCTCCCACTATTTATGATAAATGTCTACATATCACCCTAGTTTTGGCTCTTCAGGAGGAGGGATTGGAAGTGTTTTCAAATCCATCACTAAATCATTTAAACAATCATCTTCCACCAAACGTGTCCCCGTTACTATCAATCCAACAGTTGTAGGAGGTGGACAAGATTTACAAAATCTTATTGATCAATTACAAACATCATCATCATCAAGTGTTAAATTACAAGCCATTAAAAAATTAATTGAATCAATTCAAAATTATCTGATATCATCGGTTCCGGAAATATGGTACGTTGCTCGTAATAATTGTGATATTAAAATTATAAAACATTCACGAGATCTTCGACGAGCAACATTAGAATTATTAAATGCATGTATAGAAAAAGATGATTTAACATCGGTAGGGACTAGAATACGATATTTTAATGATATTTTTAAAAATTGTATGTTTCAAGATAATAATAACAATAACAAGTTTGATCCTGATTTTGATTTATTTTTGAAAGCTTTATTAGTGTTAACTGGTGAAGGTAGAGATATTCATGATTTTATAATCTATGAAGATAGAAATAATTTATATATTTTCTTGGAGAATTGTTTAACTGCTGCGGTTGAACTACTGGCATTATACAAGTTTCAAACTGACACTAAAGATATTGAAATCAAAGAGAATGATAAGAAATTTGCTAATATATATGGAGTCATTGAATTTACAAGAAATTGTATCAAATTCAATTATACTGTTTTCAGCGAGGGTATGATGATTTGGATAATTAATAAAATTATTGAAACTAAATCTGATAATAAATTAATATTATTAGCCATTATCGATATTATCAACTCATTATCAATATATGGCCAAGCTCCCAAACAATGTATACCACAAATGATTAAGTTTTTGGCAACGATTTATGGACTGAGTTTAGATAATAGTCTCAGTTTATCAGTATGGAATTGTGTTAAGAATCTTTGTCATGATCATAATTATCGTGACATTATAAATTCATTATGTGACAATATTCATAGCTCCGATATAAATCTTTACAAAATTGATGTTGTTGAAGGAATAAAACCAGTGTATGCATGTACTGGGTCAATAAAATTGATAAGAAATTTCCAAGTTCAATCAGGTTTATCAAGGAATGAAAATATTTTTGAAATTCTGCAAGTTCAAATATTAAATTCATTTAAAATGGCATTAAATTTTGGGATAAATATTATAAATTCAGTTTTTTTGGATTGTATTGATAGATTATTAGCTAAAGATTCATATTTGGATAATTTTGGAATTTCATTCAATGATTCAATTGATAAAATATTCCCATTTCAATTATGGTATTCATCATCTAATTCAATATATGATATTTTCAATTTATTAAAAGTGGAAACTGAACAAGACAAAAGTTGTTTCCAAAGTATATGTATATCATTACAATCATTATATGAAAGTCAAGAATTGTTTACTCCAAAAGATAAATTGATCAATTTTTTCACAAATTATATTGAATATTTACCACTTAATACTGTTATATTTGTTTTACAATATTATTCAGATAGTAAAATGTGCAGTTTACTTAATCCGTTTTGGCGAGAAAATTCTATGAAATTATTAAATCATTTTTATTTCCCTAGTGATATTGATGTGACGGTGAAAATGAGGTGTATTCAAGTCATATTGGATGCTTATAACACTTCAGTTGCAATATTTAACGATAATGATATCAAATATGAAATTATTCTAGAAATAGCGAAAAGGTCATTACGTGAAACAAATGAAGAGTTGTTAAGGTATTTGATTAATAACTTATTTGGTGTTGTTTTTTTGAAATGTCCCAATCCTGTATTTATTCAATTAATGACTGTTTTTCTTCCCTTATTTCAACCTCAAATACCACCACCACCAAAATCCCTGCATCTGGTTTTTGAAGGTCTGATCACTCTGAGTTTTGTAACTTCGACACGTGTACTGGGAACCGTTCAAGAACATGGAAGTATCGAATTCACCGAAGCTATAACTAAATTATTATGTACAACATTTATTAAGGCAACTCCGGAAAGAGCTCAAGAATGTTATAATTTTTTGATACAAATAGCCAATTTATCAAAACATAATTGTAATATATTATTGATAATTGCTAAATGTTTAGTTCGAATTAGAACTACTACAGAAAACTACATTTATTTCACTCAACCTAGTGATATGGCAGGTTTAGCATTAGCATTCCGTCGAGATAATTCAACCACATGTTCTGGTAATACAAATGTACTGTGGGTATACCCGGAAACAGTAGATTATTTACCTGAAGAATTGTTTAATTCCCCCAATAGAAGCTTATTATTATCAAGAGTTGATAATGGAAATGTTGATGATTTGGGAAGTGATAAATATTATATTGATATTCAAAAGTGGCTTCAATTAGTTTTATTTATAATGGATCAATATATTGATTGGGAAATATATTCATATGTTTGGGCCCATTTTGTTAGTCAATTATCCAATACTCAATTATTTTATGATTGTGATTTAGAAATTAATGAACTTCGTAAAATCATATGCTATCAATTAACATTGAATTTACCCACCAATATTAAATTACCTCATAAAACAACACCAACAACAACAACAGCAGCAACAACAAATGTGAACATTGAAGTGACAAAGGCAGATTTACAAGTTGTTTTCGTTAGAAGTTTATCTTCACTTACAGGATATTTCAATAAATTCACTAAACCAGATCAAGATCAAATAGTTAATAGTTTAATATTTGGATTAGGATCTTGGGATAAAACTGCTGTTCCATGTATTAATATTTTGACGGTTTGTTGTTATGAAATTCCATTATCAATTAAAAAATATTTGAATTCAATTTTAACAAAATTACAAACAAGAATAACTAGTGCTAATGCTGCTGCTCATTCACTTGAATTTTTAATATCATTATCACAACTTCCTAATTTAACAACTAATTTTACTATTGAAGATTTTAAACAAGGATTTGGAATTGCATTTAAATATATTCAATATGCCATAGATTTAGAAAAAAGATCACACCAACAACAACAACAACAACAACAAGGACATCTGCAGCTGGCGCAAATAATTCAACAACATGGAGTTGATGCTGATGTTGAAGAAACTCCACTGACACAACAACAAACAATTACTCCAATTCTTTCCGAGTATATATTAATGTTATCGTATCATATTATTGCCAGTTGGTTTGTTACATTAAGAATGAGTGATCGAGTTGAATTACAACAATTTATTATTAAGAATTTGAAATTATGCAGTGAAATTAATGAAAATTTACAAGATCAAACAACTGGATTCCTTGATTTTATTAAAAAATTTACATCGAGTGATTTACCATTAGAAATGAGATTACCTGGGAATAATAACAACAAACGTAGTAGTAGTACTACTACTACTACTAATAATACTAGTATATGTAATAGATGGATGGTTGATAATTTGGTGGTATCGATTGAAACAGAACCATTTGGTGGAGATACTGAATTAATAATTCGTAAACCCACGGGGATTTCTAAATTTAATATTACTTTAGATCATCCTTCTTCATTGAACAATACATCGCCCATGGTATTACCAAATTATTTTTTACTGCAATTAGTTGAAAGTAATACCGATCCCATCCTTATACCGGATGATGTGAATACTAATAGAGCAATATCGGTATTAGATCGAATTCCTAGTGTTGAATTTCATAAAATTGGAATAATTTATATTGGTAAAAATCAAATCACTGAAAATGAAGTTTTGAGTAATAAAATTGGATCAAGTGATTATCAAAAATTTTTGAGTAATATTGGTGATTTAATTAAATTACAAGGATGTAAAAGTATTTATACTGGTGGATTAGATACAGAGAATAATATTGATGGAGAATTTACAAGGTATTGGCGAGGAAAATATATTCAAATTATATTTCATGTTGCCACTATGATGAATAATAATGAACAAATTTTGGGAGAAAATCAAAATGATGAATTAAGTGATATGGATATTCAAAGAATGATAGATTTAAAGAAAAGACATATTGGTAATAATCATGTTAATATATTTTTTGATGAATCCGGTCATGAATTTAATTTTAATTTAATTAAAAGTCAATTCAATTTCCTATGTATTGTTATTACTCCTCATACTTATTCTCAAGATTACTATAACAACAAATTATCAGTTTCTTCTACAGAAGATAAAAAACAGCAGTTGTCGGAAAAATATTTCAAAGTGAAAATGTATCGACGTGGAGGTGTACCTTCATTTTGTGGGATATCTCATTTTAAATTAATTAGTGAAAAAGAATTACCAGTATTCATAAGATCAACAAGTTTATTAGCAAGTATATTTGCAAATGTTTGGCATGGTAGTAAAAATGTTTGGTCTCAAAGAGTTAAACAATTGAAACTTGTATCGTCATATACGTTGCCCCAACTGAATTCAACAACGGCGGGGGCCGTATAATAATTGATTGGGTTTTTGGGAAATCACCAATTGTCTACAAATCTATCCATATATAACTTAACACTAAGGTTAACCTTGATCAAGAAGAAGGGAGGGGGGGGGGTGCATTTATCCTTTATCTTGGCTATTGTGGCGATGCATAATTCGTAATATAACGTAATTAATGAGCAATTAAATAAATAAATTGATCTGATACAACAAAATAAAAAGAAGAAATATAATTAATACTGTGGCACGTGACAGTTGATTCTAGATCAATTCATAGTCCGCATCCCCGAACCGAACAAAAACAGGGCAAAATGATTACCATATTATATGAAGAAGACTATAACAAAATTGTAGATAGTAGGGGATTGGTTATTTCCCGGGAGTAGAAGTATTGGGTTATCTAAGTTAATCTTTAACAACCAACAATCAACAACAACCAACAACAACCAACAACAACCAACAACGTTTTTCCTATTCTCGGAGATAACTTGATTAACTTAAAATTTTTCTTGTCAAAAAATTTCTTTTTCTTTTTTTTTTTTTGCTTAAGCTTCTATTGTTAATGATAATGTGGGATTTGAAATCAATTACTAATAAAGATATAAAATTTGAAAGAAATAGAAAGAATTGACGGGGGAGCAATAGCAATGAATGATGATAAATTCCTATTCGGAAGTATCAGTTTAGTGGTTATGGCGGGTGTATATGATTAACTCCATTGTTTTTTTAGGGGGTTTGCTTATCTATATCTACGTATACTAACAGAAACACAATACTAAAACAAGACTAATTCTTAACAACGTGTTATCTTCAAAAGTAGAAGAAGAAGAATATTGCTCATCTTCAGTAAAGTAAAAGTAAAAAGGAATTCATGAAGCCGTTGTGAAATTCGGGAACGGGAGGGCCATGAGGCATTGCAAAGGGACTGTACTCCTTATATGCAGTATTTTGTTAAAGAAAGGGCAAAAAAAATTTCATCATCTTCATCTTCATCATCTTCATCTTCATCTGTTAAACGCGTAAAAGGATTTTAAACAATAAGTGGTGGCCGTTTTATTCCCATTTTGCCCCTCGCTCATCATTCATTCATTAAATCAATTACTGTCTATCAATCAACTATCAACTTTAAATTATTTATTTTTATCATTTGTAAACTTATATATTCAATTAATTCCTTTTTCTTTTCTTTCTATTTTCTTTCTTCTATTTTATTTATCTCTCTTTAATTATCATTCCTATTGAATTATTTATTTCATCTTATTCATATCAACCTATCAAACGCCACACTTTTGGAGTTGAATAATTATTAGTTAATTAATTATTCAACTATTTATTACAACTATTACCTCCTATTATCTTTGTCAACATATTTATCAGAAATCAAATAAGTTCATATACCCAAGACACCCTCGCCCCCTTCTATCATGAGTAATCCAATTAGTCAATATTTAGCTCTGGTTTCATTAAACTCAGTTCAATCAACTTTAAAATATGAAACTGACGCGGTCACCAATTTATTCAATCAATATCAACAAGATGAATTTGCTATTAATAATATAATTCAAAGTATTACCATAATGTATAATACTATAGTGGCTAATAATGGGAAAATTGTTATTACTGGAGTTGGAAAATCATATAAATTAGGGTTAAAATTGGTGGCCACATTAAATTCTTTATCAATTCAATCATCATCACTACATCCAACCGAAGCATTACATGGAGATTTAGGTTTAATTGATCAAAATCGTGATTGTTTAATTATGGTGACTTCAAGTGGTAATACCCCGGAATTAATTCAATTATTACCTCATTTATCGTCAAATTTACCAATATTATTATTAACTTGTTCAAAAAATTCAAAATTATCTCAATATAATCAAATTAATAGTTTAATACTAGCAGAATTATTATCTTGTCATAAAGAAGAGATCATTCATGGTATACCTGCACCAACAGTTTCATTCACATTAAGTATGATGCTTGCTGATGCTGTGATTTTAGCATTACTGGAATTAATTGAAACTGATTCTTTGAAAAGGAAAAAATTATTTGGTTTAAAACATCCTGGTGGATCTATTGGTGCTAATTTAGCTCAAGAGTTTAATCAAAATAATACTAGTAGAAGTGGGGATAATACCATTACTACTACTACTACTACTAATACTACTAATACTAATACTAATAATAATAGTAGTATCACCGTTCAAGCACCAATTATTCCTCCATCGAATTTAATGTCAGCAACAACATCAACAACAACAAGACTTTCATCTAATAGTTCATCAATGTTAAGTCTTAAAGAAATGGAATTGGAAAGTTATTCATCAGTAGATGATACTGATGAAAGAGGTCAGGCACAAAAATCTTGTAAGGAAATTACATATCAAGATTTATTGAAATTACAAGAATTATCATTATTACAATGGATTGTAAGATATGATTCAATAAGATTAATTGAAACTGATAATAAAGGGGGCAGTAGTAATAGTAGTAGTAGTAGTAGTAGCAATAATTATGTTAGTTGTGATTTTATTCAATCTTTATATAAAAAACATTATGATGGATTGAATTGGGATAAATTTAAATGGGAATTAATTAAAAAATTTACTTAACTAAGAGGGAGATAATTGAAACTTTGGTTTGATAATAATTGGACAATTAGTATTTATAGGTTTTATTTATTTATTTATTTAGGTACTTGTTTTAAGGTTGGTTGACTTTTTTTATTTTTCAAGTAATTGCCATTCGTTTATTACTTTGTATTATGATTTAGTACTGTAAGATTTAAAGTATTCAACGCTCAACAGAGTTGACAATTAGTGATACTTTAAGGACATTTCTTCTATTTAAACATCTTTCTTACGAAGATACAAATATATTTGGTAAGAACAACTAAATCTAATATCTAACTTTTTGGTGTGTATAAATTATCTACCTCCCCCCCCACATTGTGTTTAATTGACTCTATTTAAGCATTTACCTTGAGTAATAATCTGATCAATATTTTCTAATGCTTTAGCAGCAGTATAATCAAAATTTTCTACCGTTGATGCTCCTACATGAGGAGTTAACACAACATCATCTCTTCCAAGCAATTCTGGATGAATTTTCGGTTCATTTTCAAATACATCTAATCCAGCAAATAAGATTTTCCCCAGTTTTAATCCTTCAACTAATGAATTTTCATCAATTACTGTACCACGACCAATATTTATAATTCTAAATGGGGTCTTAATCAGTTCAATCACTGATTTATTAATTAAATGGAATGTTTCCGGGGTTGCAGGACATGCAATAACGATTAAATCAATTTTGGGTACATCATTAATTTTACAATGATATTCCACTGGATAACCTAAATTATGTTCTTGTAATGAAGTTAATTTATTTCGTTTAACATAAGTGATTTTCATTCCTATATCATGTAATTTTTTCCCAATCGTTTGACCAATTTTCCCAAATCCAATGATGGTTACATTATGACCTCTTGGTGATGTATTAGCTCGATGATTCAAATAATGACCAAAATCATACCCAGAAACACCACCAGAACTAGTTGTTACTTTCCCATGTTGAGAATCAAAATCATTTTGATTCAATTGATATCTTAAATCAACCGTATGAGGATTCTTCAATAATTCATTACCATACATATGAAATTGTCTAAAACTAGTCAATGTCAAATATAATACCAAATCAGCAACAGGACCAGCAGCCCCATCACTAGGTACATTCGTCAAGGCAATTCCGTGATCCAGTAACACTTTAGCATCTTCATGATCATAACCAACAGAACAAAATGCAATAATTTTTAATTTTGGTGGTGGACAATACTCATTAATAACGGTTCTAAATCCACCAATGGGTAAAAACCCAAGCCATGCTCCATAAATAGCTACAATATCATGATATTTTGTTTTTAAATCATTAATGAATTCATCTCTAGTGGTAAGTTCAATGAAAATACAATCATATTTCAATTGGAAATTTTTGAATTGTGGGAGTTGTCGATTTAATTCTCCAATGAAAAGTACTTTTGGTTTAGTCATAAGTAAGCTAATTGTTGTTGTTGTTGTTGTTGTGTGTTTAAAGTTTTCAACGATATTGTGGGAGTTGTTCTGGACGTTTTATTGTTCTTTTATAGTCGCAATTGGTGGGGCATGAGACTCCGTGCTACTACTACGTCCACCCTCCCCCCCCTCTCCCTTCTCCCTTCTCCCTGCTCCCCTCTCCCGTTATTGCCGTACGCAATTATTCGGGTCGTGTACAAGAACACCAAATATAATGCTGCGACACGACACGACACGATCACCAAAAAAAAAAACAACTTGAAAATTGAAAATCCCACAATTTAGAGGACAACACATACAACTTACCACCAATTGATCAACTCCAAGAAAGGTTACTTTTTGCTTGCCCCCCCTCCCTTTATTTCTATCAAACACTTTAACTATGGATAAATTACAAGAAATAATAGAATTTCCAGTGACGATTCCTAATCAAAGGAAACCATATCAATTAATTCAAACGGCATCAATAATTAATGTTATAACATCATTAATAATTGGTATAATTACTGATTCAATTCAAAAAATATGTATTTCATTTATAATTCAATTTATTATATTATTATTATTGGTTTCACCAAATTGGTTATTTCAATCGGAACAGTCATTGGAATGGTTAACTGTGAAATTTTGATGATTGCCAAATAAGTTTAGTTTAGTTTATTGGTATGGAAGATGATATAATTGAATGTATATCTGATATAACAAATAAAATTAATAATATTGTAATAACTATATATAAGAAATTGTCATTATTGACAATTATAAGATTCGAGATGAAGTAGATTAATCTCGATAAATCTTCAACTATAAACAAAATAAATCATTAAAACAAACACAAACAAACAAATAGGAGATAACAAATAGGAGATAACAATAATAATAAAAAGATAATAAACAAAAACAAAAACCAAAAAAAAAAAAACAAGAAAACTATAATAGCTAAAGGGTATTGTAAGTCATTGGGTTGATTGGAAAGTTTTCACCAAATCATTTACCTCCTTTCCCTCTTATTACGATTCAACTTTTAAATCCAGATTTGATTCACTAACATGATCAATAATATTTCTAATATTACGAATACTGGCCAAATTATTACTTGATAAACTTAAACATTTTTTGATTTTAATAATTAATAATTTTCTTTCATCACCATCAAATGCTTCCACCAATTTTTGAATAACATAATTACCAAATTGATCTTTCACCATTAATGCCAATGGTGAATCTTCTTTAACTGGTTCACCATCAATATCATCATCACCCAAAATGGTTTCATTACCAAGCATAACTTCATGTAAAATTCTTTTCCGTTGATTTATATCACCAAATTTAATACATTTTTCAATAACATTTGAAGCAAATTTATGTTTTGAAAATTGTACAACTGAACCTAAAACAATTTCTAAAATTGGTTCTTTTTCTTCTTGAGTACCATTTTCTAAAATATGTTGAATAACATAATTACCATATTGATCTAAAATTAAATAATAAAGAAAATTATTTAATTGAGATAAAATCAATTTTTGATCATCAATATCAGAATATTCTAATAATCTTTGAATCACTCTACATCCATAAGGATGAGTAGATAAATGATAAATCTGATTATCTAGACTGGTTAAAATATATCTAATTTGTGAAAATGGTTTAATTTTTTCAATTGATTTTTGTATAACATGATTCCCATTTTGATCTTTACAACAAATTAAAATATGATCTTTTAATTCTTCAATGATTCTCAATTGTCCTTCATTGTCAATGGCTTCTAATGCTCGTTGTACTACTCGACATCCATACATTTGTAATGATAATTCATGTATATGCCCAATCATACTTTCAAGTAAAACTTGTTTTTGAGTAGTAGTACCATATTCAAAATATTTTTGAATAACATAATTCCCAAAAACATCGGTCATTAATTCATATGAGATCTCCCAAATTTCATTGAAAATAGTTTCTTTTTCTTCTTCAGTAGCTTCGGGTAATTTTTGTTGAATAAATCTTGATCCATGTTGATCTTTAGTAAATTCAATTGCATGACCATAAATATCTTTCAATTGATATGGTTTAGGATTAGAACGTACTTCTTCCAATAAAGGGGAACGATAAATATGATTTCCACCACCATTAGTAGTATTGTTTTTACCTTTGAAATTACCTTTCCTCTTTGATCCAACACCAGGAGTGCTGCCACTACTACTACTATTATTATTATTGTTGTTGTTGTGATGATGATGATGTTTTGATTGTGAATGATGTGATGTTGAGGTAGATGTAGAAGAACCAGAAACGCCTGATGTAGATTTACCTTGGGAAGATGGTGCTGACTGTTGTTGTGGTTGCTGTTGTTGTGGTAATGGTGGAGGAGGAGGAGGTGAGGCCATTCCTCCTAAAGCTGCTTCAGGTGGGACTAATGGTGGTGACAGTTGATACATAGAATAAGGATTAAATGGATGAAACATAAATGAAGCAGGTGAAAATTGACGATTCATAAGACCGACACCAATTGGACCTGGACCTGGACCTGGTACGGGGCCAGGGCCATGATAATTATCTTGTTTCTCATTATCTTCTTCATGAGATTCTGTATCAGAATATTTGGTTTCTTTTGATTTGGAATTAGTTTCATTTGCCTTTTTGTCTTGGTTAGAATGTGATGGTTGCTGTTGCTGTGATGGTTGTTGTTGTTGTTGTTGTTGTGATGGTGGTGGTGGTGGAGGAGGAGGAAAATTACCACCATACATCATACTATATACACTTGGGTCCAAAAATGGAGGTGGGGGCGATGGAATCATAAATGGAGGTGGAGGACTAATAGAATTAGCTCCACCAGAATTAGAATCATTACCACCACGAGGTGGATAAAATCCTTGAGGTGGCATTGGTAATGGAGGCATAGGTAATCCATTAGCATCAATAAAATAATTAGGTGTTGGTATTGCTCCTACAGGAGTAAATGAAGTAGCAGCTGCTGGATTCCAAAAATTATGCGAATAATTTCCTTGATTTTTAGTGGCATCGTGATTACTATTAGTTGTGGTGCTGTTAATATTCACAGTGTCAGAATTTAAATCAGAATTTATCGATAATGCTGCAGCTGTTTGAATGGGTGAATTATTATTATAATTATCAATTTTTTCACTTATTGACTGATGTCTTGATCCTCCTCTTGTTGGTACTGGCATATTCAAATTTTCATTCAAAGATCCATGAGGTGAAGTGAATGCACTAGTATTAACCATTTTGATTTCATTAACACTGGAAACTTGATTATTACCATTATTTCTGTCATCTAATGATAATCTACCCAATTCAATTTCTCTTGTGGCATCAGCAACACTAGAAAATTTTTGTAAAAAACTATCTTGAGGTGGATGTCTATTAGCAATACCTCCACTAATAGAAGCAGTTCCAAAATTTTTATTTGTCACTTGATTATGATGACGACCATTATTTCCATTCCCAACTACAGGTGCGGTAATTGCTGATAAGGCACCACGTTTAAACCCAAAAAAATCACTTTCAATAATGTCACTACCATCATTAAATGATAATCTTCTATCTGTACCCGAAGTTAATCCAGAAGTATGTCCTGTTGTTCCTGGTCCTGTTGACGAGGATAACGGATCAAATGAATTTGAATTGGCGAATAATCGAATTACATCTGGATCAACTTGATCAATTACTGATTTATATTGAGAAGTATTATTAGTTGTGGTAGATGCCAACAGAAGGTTATTCTGAATTGGGGAATTATGTCCACTAGACCAAATAGTTTCAGACAGCATATTTGGGGTCTTCTTTGTCACAAAATGTTTTGACCAAAAATTGATTGTTTAATGAATTGGATTTTTGTTTCTGTTTGTGGTTTTACCAAAAAGAATTTAAAACCCTTAATTGTATTAGTATAAGTTATAGGAGAACTATGATATTGTCTATTTGTTTATTAATAAATAGTTGATTGTTTATAGAGGGGGTGGGGTGAAAAGGGATATAGTTGTTTGAAACGTGGTTAAATCGAGGTGGTTGGTGGTGGTGGTGGAGGTGGTGGCAGGTTTTATTAAACTAAAAGAAGAAGAATAATTTTTTTTTTCTTTGTAAAAAAATTTATTAGTGTCAAAAAGGTAGTGTTAAATTGCCCGAATTAGTTTTTGGACCTACCCCCACTGTATTACATTAAGTCAGTTGTATGAATGGATGTACTCTTATTTCTATATACTTCTTGGTATAGCTACTTATGACACTAAAGTAGTACCCTTACTATTGATATACCTGGAGGTAGATGCTGCTACTTAAAGTGAACTGGTAACCAAAAGGAGAACGAATCAAATGCCGACCAAACAAAAAGTGAAACACTGTGTAAACAACAGGACAGAAATCGGATTTTCATTCGACTTATCGGACGTTTATTTAACAATCTAGACCAATTTCATTACCAATCCCAATCGCTGTTGTTGTCTTCTTTTAAATAACTCGGCAATGTTATGCTACCAATTATTTATCTTGTCACGTGACTGATATTTGTTTTTTCACGAAAATATTTTTCCACATCCAAATTTTTTTTTTTTTACCCGAAACATCTAACGAATCCAAAGGTATAATCAACAATTAACTTCCATTGCGACTCGTAACTAGAATACCTAGTCTTAAATCATGTCTAAATCTACACTTGAAACATCCAAGAAATTGATAAATCTACTATATTCATCAACAGCATCTAAATTACTTTCTACCAAAGGATCAATAATTTCTGATATTACCACTCCAACAATATCACGAATATTATATCAAGATCTGTCATCAACAGGTACTACTGATAATGTATTAGATTTGACGTCTTCTCATTCTTCACTATCTATACTGAAATTCCCAACTAACCAAACATTTCTACAAGATTCATCAAAACAACAAACCACTTTTGTCAATTCCAATATAGTTCGATTTAAATGTCCAATTCTGTATATTACTAAAAATGATATCCTTAAATCAATACCTACTACATCATCATCATTTTTAGGTAGTTTTAACAACGTTAATGGATTGAAAAACCTTAATCGATTCGAATTAATTAAAAAACGAGATTATAGAATAAATACCAATCAAGCATTAAAATTCTTAGGTGAATATTATATGATTTTTGAAAATCAATTATTAGCCAATCAATTTATTAACCAAACAACAACAAAGCCGTCAGAAACCGAAACCGATGTTGGAGCTGGAGTTGGAATTATTATGAATGGGATGAAAATAAATTTTGAAATTATTAAATTGAATGAATCAATTTTGAAAACTATGAGTAATGAAAAAATCAGTGATTTTAATAAAATTAATGAAATTTTATCAATAATCGATAATCCCAACACGGGTACAGATTTTAATTTCGATGTTGATGTTGATGTTTTTCAAATTTTAAATAATTGGTTGAATCATAATTCTAGTCGTCGTCGTAATAATTATGTTTTGGTTCAAAATTGGCCATTTGGATTATCTCAAAAATATATATCGAAATTATTATGGAATTATAAATTATTAGATATTATAACGATTAAATCCGATATTAAACAACAATTAAATATTATATTATTAAAATTTGATAATTATAAAGATTGTTTAAGATTTATAAGAAATTATCATGGTAAAAAATGGGATCATTTACAATTAAAATCAAATAATTTAAATAAAGAAATTATATTTTATCAACCATTATTATGTGAAACTTTATAAAAAAAAAATGGTTGATATACTACAATATCATTCATGTAAATATATAGATAGTATATATATATATATATATATTGAAACACGATATAGAAATAAAGCATAGACACATGCATACATATATGTGAATATACCTATATAAACTGGAGAGGTGAACAGTATTATCTTCATCTCATATCCTTTTTCTTGACAACTTAACTATCAAGTCTTTTCCAACTTGATCGTATTAAATCATATTGATGATTTTCTGTTTCAACAATAACATATTTTTCCCAAATTTTTTTCAATTTCCATATAATTATTATACTATCATTACCACTCCATCCAATGACTCCTTCATCAACTCCTCCTCCTCCTGCTGTACCATTCGCAACCCATTGTTGTTGTTGCAGATTATCTTCCAAATCGGAAGTATGATATTTATTGGTATTAACAGAACAAAAACTCCAAGTACTTTGGAAATAATTTGGTAAATAAGGTAATAATCCATTCAATAAATGATGACGATTTTTCAGTCCTCTTCCTCCTCCTC
>OBUW01000407.1_pt1 | contig 24916 bp, 9 predicted proteins | sample 1475761 | NCBI WGS metagenome assembly OBUW01 (sample SAMEA2579908, study PRJEB22360) | human gut metagenome | biome: human gut; feature: human-associated habitat; material: faeces | place: Denmark | collected 2008/2010
TTTTGATCCTTATTTTGAAACTCCCCAATCTTCTGAGACTGAAGAGGTGGTCTCCGATTATGATTCAGACGATCTTTACAATGGAAGTGTGTTTTATCTGGATGAAAATTAACGATGATTATTATTATTATCACCATAACACTATTTTCGAAGATCTGGAGTTGGTTAGTGATGATGAAGCAGCTTCTTGAAGCATTGGCATTTTATACGTTATTTAGTCTATGTCACCTACTCTAATAGTTATTCTAAAACAGGTTACAATTTTTATTTAAATACTCTTTAACTCGGGTTTATACAGACTTGATTCTTCGTGTTTTTTAGTCGCTTCTGCAATTTTGTTAGATATTTGCATCATCACTAAACGTATTAGCAGACACCGTCGTTGAGAAGAGAGTATAACTAGTAATTGCAATTATAATTATATTCATATACAAATGGCAGCGGATAATTTGAGGCAGATTAAAATATATCTCAAGGTTATCGGGCTAGTGGAAGTTTTTGCCCTTTCTTTATTTGAACTATATCAATGTTTTACATTACTTTACTTTCTTTGATTGCTTCAGATTTATTGCTGATTTAATGGATGTTTCTGAGAATCCAGTGACTTTATTGCTTTTTTTTCTCAACTTTTTATAGTCACTTAATGTTCGAAACCTAGAGAAAGTATGTTTTATGTAGCTATTAATGAGTTGAGAATAGCTTTTTCTTCATAAAATAGCCTGTTAAAATAGCAAGTGATTCCAAGAATCTACTACGATTGATGCAAAATTTCTTAATCTTAATCAGAGATATACTTGATTTACTGTATGATCTATGATATCTATACGTTTATCGATTCCTAGAAGATCTTATGAGACCACTCGACTGTTATCTATCTATCACTAGAAAGATATCATATTTCACAGTATTATTGTTCTTCTTCTATGCATAGAAAGAGATAGAACTGAATGAATATTTCACTTTTTGTTCGTAAACCATTGAATCCACAATTTGGGTGAACTTTAAGGGAATGATAATGTAATTATACATGAAATTATCAGCAATAGCCCGCCCAATAGTGTTGTAAATATTTCACAAGGCAAATGAAATTCTTAAATATTTTCCATAACATTCTTGTCTAGAATTTTTTAACATTCATCACACAAAATTGATTTTTTTTTTTTCAAATACTTACTAGTAAGCGAGACCAGGGCGAAGCAATACGGCCAAAAAAAAAAACATATAGCCTACCTGATATTACAAGTTGAAAACGCCTTGATTATTTGGTTCGAAATTTCCATAATGTAGTAATTAATTAGTACGAAAATGTCATCTCAACCATGATAATATAAATACAATAAAGAAGAACCAGAAAAAGAGGTTACTAACCTTTTGAAATTTCAAGTTCCTCTCAACCACCACCAATATCACAAAAGTAAAAAAAAAAAGATAATCAATTTAATAATTGTAAATCTGAACAATCCCTCCATCAATTAGCCAATCAACCTGAGAAATGATCTGGAGATATTTCTATTTTTAAATATCTCAGAATCCTCGTCTCCACCTATTCTATGTCATGAACACTCAGTAATTGTGTATCCTTGTTGCTTCCTTCTCATACCAAGTGTACTGTTATCAAGTTGGTTGGCAACAACATCCACATCTTGTTGCAAACTCCATATCTTGATGCAAAATAGTCTGTACTATGCGGATTCAGTGGACATGTCAACCGTGTCTATAAATACGGGTATTGTTACCCGATAGGGATGAAATTATTAGGTTAAAATGGTGCAATAGAAACGGTTTGAAAACGATTAACAAGAAGAGAAAAACTGAATGTGCTCACTATCCACTATTGTTGCAACTGGTAAATGATGTGTTTTTTTTGATTGTCATTATCGACGTCAATCTTCATTGGAACAGATTCATGGCGGATTTAGTTCCATATCCAGTTTTGTGGTTATGATGATGAGAGATTGATCACCATGTTGACGTTTTATCCAAAAACTAATATTATGTTTCAGATTGGAATTTGACGCAAATCATCGACAAAAGACTGAAACAATTTGACGCGTGGGATTTATTATATCGGCACCCTACCCGTTATTGTAATGAGAGTAATGGTAGTGGTGATTTGCTTGATAAATCCCCGAACTCGTCGATTCCTGGTACCTTAATTATTGAAATCGCCTTTTTTGAATTCTTGTTGTTAGACGAGAAAAGATGCACGTTATACAAATCAAGGCAGAATTTCTTGATAGCACTAAATCAAGCTTAATACAATAGTATGCCTATTATTGTCCGTTATGTGCTCAATAGTTTAATCATGAGTTTATTGAGGTAACTCCAAACGTTATAAATGGTTTGGGATAACGAGATATGTAAATGGACAACATACTTTAGAAAGATAGAGGCGGTTGACCTGTGAGTTATATTTTATTATTTATTAGACGTGCTCTTGAATTTATCTATAATTGGGTGAACCTAGTATTACCGGCTAAATTGTTTTAGAGAATCATAAATGCATTTTGCCTGTTTTTGGATGTCAAATGCACTAAATATCTGCAAGAATGCCAAAGAGAAATTAGTTATTGGTTTTGTGTTTTCAAGGGATTATTCAATTATGGATTTAGTACGAGAATTACTAAATCACAGGTGGTAACTTAAAACTAAACAATATATCATAGTATAGCTATTTACAATACTTGATGAAAGGGATGAAAAACAACTTAAAGGTTCTTTGATTTGCGATACAAGTCTAAATTGTGAGAACAATCATGATGTGGAAAAGAACATCCGTTCCATCACCAGTTCCTATTGTTAACAGTGCTAATGTCTAACAACAACTGAATGGAACAATAGTGAATGGTAACTATTGATTGTATGGTTATTTTTCCATCAAGCTCGGGTTTTCTTACTTTCAATTTTGTTTGACCGTCAAAAATTTCGTCAAGTTCCACAGCAAAAATATTTTCTTAACCGTATATGTATATGCAGGGCAGTTGTAAAAACAAATTCTACATTTCTTTTTTTTCTTTTGCCTCTATTGTAACAAACCTCTACCCACATGCCAATTGACGGCAACTTAGAAATGCATACCGCCATCATTCCTTCTCCCTCCAATATCAGAACCACTAATATTGTCAACTCAATAGTGATTGCTTATTACCAACAGGCTAGAGAATTTTTGAATAAACAAAAATGAAAGCTCTTGACGCAACATATTTTGCCAAGATAGAATCATAGAATTGATCAGGCATAGTGAAGAATTAACAAATTACGAGGTGAAAATTTGCAGCATCATACTCTGATAAAACTAATCTGACAAAACTTTTCACTTATATTTCCCTACAGTTGATTCTTAAAATTAGAAGTGAAACAAGGACATTCTTGGTGTATGATGTTAGTGTTGCAATAAATCGAAGGAACAATCTTGTGGCCATTAGACTAAAATAATAATCATGATAAATCTGCTAGCTAATAATACTAATGACTGGTGAAATTACCTTTACTTCATCAATCCTTTGTTTGCAACTAAAGTATTGTTGTCTATTATAGTGGTGTTTTGTTGTCTTGAAATTGCAGAATACCTAACTTAAGCATAGAAATTGTTGCCCAAAATACCACAGTGACAATCACATTCCTTGGGCAACAACCAAGAATGTGGTTGAGTCAAAAGAAGTATACCACACGCCTTCTTCAATGCAAGTTCAATCCTTGACTTCTTTTCTGTTATGGTTTTTTTTACAGCATCTGTTTGAAAGGCGATAATATCTTTTCACATCATTACAAATAACTTAAGAAAATCAAAATTAACGCAAGCTACATAAAAGTTACACAAGAACAATTAACCATTAAGCATCAAGCCACCCTTTATTCCAAAAAAAAAAAATTGGTTTACCAGGTAAAATGTATGAATTGAAGTCCTTGTTTTCCACGTTAAAATGCCTTGAAAAACAAAAAAAAAAAAAAAAAGAAATTAGAAAAGTCACACAATTCTACACCCAATATTAAAATTTTTCTCAATAAAAAGGAAGTTTGACAAACAAACGAGAATGTAAACTAAAAATTGGGTTTTCATTTTTGTGAATTCTAAAGGCTTTGTGCATTGCAATAATACCTTCTCTTAACCTATCTTATTTTATTATTGATTTATGGGTCTGAAATTTGGAGCAGTATTGTGATTTCTCTTATTGCTATAATCCTTGTTAATAAATTAGTTTAGCCAAAAAAAAAGAATTTTTTAAATTCATTAATCTTGTTTTAGTCCTGACAATGAAAGTAATTCAGGAAAATATTATGTGAAGGACATTAAATGAAAAATGACAACAACAATTCATTGGTCTTGTGTTTTATTTGTTTTTGTTCTACTTTGTTGATTATTGTTTTAATATCATATTTGAATTTATTTTTTAATTTTTTAATTTTTTTTTTTTAATTTTCAAATTTACACGCAAGATATTTAAATCCATATCCATTGAAATAGAGATATAAACATATTAGGTTTTTCCCTATTTTCCACAGTTTTCCATAAAAAAAAAGAGACCTGTTTTTTCCAATTTTTTTATATATTTTTTTGAAAGAAGTTTTATTTCAATTCAATTTGGATACCAATATTAATTCAATTAGCACCATATTCAATTGTTGATACAATACATTTCAAAGTTCACATTTGTTATCAAAAATATCACAGTCAACCATAAAAGTTTCGAAAGTGAAATAACCAAATATTAAAACAAATCACGAATCTTCCAACACGATCAGAAAAAAAATTTATATATTACATATAAAACAAAGTTAATAAACTGGATCAAGAAAAAAATAATATTAATTAAAACAGGGAAATTTTTTTTTTGATTTGTTTATTTGTTTTTTTTTTGGAAAAGTTTAATCCCGATTTTGACGATAATCTTCAAGATAGTTATACCCCCCTTCCTCCCCTCACATTTATTCACCTTAAAGTCAACTTTAAATAAGAACAAGACAGCATTGTTACAAATTATTCAGAATAATTTTGCGTGTTGAATAACTAATTAAAGGAAAATAAACATCAATAATAAATATCATTCATTGGAAACTTTTTATTGAAATCTTTAAGTGACAGAAAACATTTTCCTTTTTTTTTACATATCTTGTACTGTGTTGTCGATAATTTTCCACTTCCTTATCATAACAGTTTCAAGTCTATAATTAATCAATAAATCAGTCAAGTTGCTGTTCGCTTCAGAATTATATCTCACAAGTACCGATTCGGTTGATTCAATGGTTTCTGCGGTAAGCAATATAACAGAATCATCTGTTGTCAACTCCACCACTCCGGAGTCTTCAATAAATATGACTAAACCACCTCCAATTAGTACCTCAAATAAAATAAAACACCACCCTCCTAAAGATGATAAACCTTTGCCAATAACACCAAATCGTGATGAACACAAAACTGAAGACAAAGGGACTAGCACTTCATCCAAGGAAGAACCATCATCTGTAACGAATGCAAATTCTCAAAAAACAGAATCAGCTGATAAAGAAGCTAAAAATGGCAGTGAATCACCAAGCGAGGATGATACTGAATACAGATTAATTGCTAAGAGATTGTTTGATGAAGAATTTGTTTCGATCAAGCCTCAAGAGTACACTCAATTTTTAGCAGCTGGTGATCGTGACTCCACTAAAATTAGAAATTACTACATGAATTTATTTACATGGCCACCAAACCTTTTAAAGTCCACAAGAATGCTTTGCTCGAAGTTATATTTGAAAGGAGAATCTCAAGAAATTGACCGTATTTTGTCGTCATTCACCAAATCATATTTGAAGCAACATCCCAAGAATGTGTTTTGCACCAAGAATTTTGAACAAATTTATATCATCATATATTCTTTAATATTGTTAAATACGGCATTGCACAATCTGGAATTGAACAAAAAGTCTCGTATCAGTCAATCTGATTTCATTAGAAATACTTTTACTACATTTGTCCAACAAAATGAAAAATTGCTGAAGTCTTTGAGTGTGAAGCAAAAAATTGCTATTGAAAATGAATTGTCAAATTTTTATGAGGATTTATCTAAGAATGAATTGCATTTGAAAACTGCTGATGAAGCTGGCTCTTCATCAATTAGTCAATCTCAACATCATCACAGTCATCACAATCATCATCACCACCACCACCACCATCATAATGACCATGGCCATCACAACAATACTCTTGGCAATAGGTTGTCCAAGGTCAGTCAAGATTCAGCAGCAACAGAAACGACTAATGCTAGCACAAATAGTCCAATTACACCAGCTAATGAGTCAAATAATGAAGATGGTGCTGTTTTGACACGTCAGCAGTCAGCTTCCTCAATATGGTCTACTGATACCACTAATCGTAGATCATCTTTGGCAATGAAGAGATACACCACCACCACATCAGAGATATCAAATTTCAATGCAACAGCCCAGAATCCAAATCGCCTGCCAGTACAAAGAGTTGGTATGGCAAGGGCTTTGGTTGGACACCAACGTCAGCAACAATTCCAATCAGAAAAATCCTCAATGTATAAAAATGGCAATCCGTCGTTGTATTCTCAAGCTTCAGCTGTACCACAATTGAAGAATCGTCCTTCATACGATCAAATGAAGAGTTTAAATAAACGCTCTTCACGTCAGTCTGTTATATCAAAGGATTCTAGCCACAATGATGATGATATGATTTCGGTGTTGTCATTTGATACTATGAATTTGCCAATGCATGATGAATCAGACTCCCAACGTTTCAACCAACAAATGGAGGATTTCAATGTTGATGATTATCAGGATAAATATGATTTAACCTTAGAATTGCAAGGATCACCGTATTTGAAAGAAGGGTTGTTGAAATTGAAAATTTTAAACAATGATTCAGTTGATGAAATAGATGGCAACTCTAATCCCTCGGCATCATCTACACCAGCTAATCACGGCAAGTTCTTGTCATTTTTCAGTAGACCAGCTAATTCCAGTTCTTCTACTTCTAACATGAACAATCACAAATTTACTGAAAATTTTGTGGTTATAAGTAAAGGAGAATTGTCATTGTACTCATTTGATCCAAAAGTTATCAAAAAGTTCAAGAAGAGAAATGGCCACCAACAACAACAAACTGAACCCGATGACGATGACATTGTTGGCGATGGTAATTGGTTGAAAAACGCTGCCAAGATTGGTACCTACAATTTATGCTCTACCTATGCTGATTTAGAAAAAACAACTTCTCAAGGTAAAGTTATATGGTCATTAACATTCCCCAAAACTTCGAAACGTCAACCCAAAAAATTTATATTTGAGGCTGGTACCAAAGAGGTTGCTTTGGAGTTTATAAATACTTGTAACTTCTGGGCTGCCAAAATAACTGCTATTCCAACATTGGAAGAAAGTGTAAGCTCATTAGAATATGGATGGACCAATTTGGACTATATTATTGCTCATCGCGAGTCATTTAAAAAGTCCAGAAACATAATGAAATATGAACCCGTCGTCAAGGGGGTATATTTGTCCAACTATATTGTTAATAGTGAAGAAACCAATCATTTGGGTATGATGAGACAATTTGTTAAAACTTCAAACTATTATAACCAATTGAAGAAATTGTATAACGAATTCACTGAAATGAGGCAGAAGTTTTTGATCAATTTACCTAAATGTCATTTCAATTGTTCAAATCATAGCAAAATCTTGTCTAATTATGACACCAAGATCAATGACTATAATTTGGAAATGAAAAAATATAAGAATTATTTGATTATTCTTGGGTTTGGGTTACAATTGAGATTTGATTTAGAAGAGCAAGATAGACAACAACAATATGATACATCTTTAGAAAATGAAGATGTTGATGATGATGATGAAGGTGAAGAAGATTATGAAACTATTGGTGAAACTTTAGCAACCACTGATAGAGCAAGCAGTGCTGGAGCTAAAAGTAATGATACATCTTACCAAGATGATGAGTTGACGAAATTGGTTAAATTTGAGATCAAAAAATTATTTTTCAATATGAAAGATATCTCAAAAGTGATTCCAACTTTCCGATCACTGAAATCAATTAAAAACTTGGCTGATTTGGCTCAAGATATTGACAACAAGTTGGTTAAATCACCAAAGACATTTACTTTAGCAAATTATAATGATAATGAGAGTCCAATCAACCAATTACTTGCTACCACTAACGCCAATCCTACCGTGAAATCCAGTTCAATGATAATGGAACTGTCAATCGCTGAAGAACCAGAAGATGCTGAAGATAGTGAAACCACTAGAAGAAGCAGTAAGGTTAATAACTCAAAAGATCATTCACCTGCTACAAGTATAAGTAGTAGTATTAAAAAACCAAATTTAAAGATTGCTAATTCAGAAGTATCAGCATTGGTAATTTAAGGGGATGGTAGAGAGATGAATAGATTAATTTAGATACAGATTTTGTTACGTTCGTTTGTGGACATTGGTTTTTAAGGCTTTTATTTCTCACAGTTATTTTACTTTACTTTACTTTATTTTATTTTATGTTGATTTGTTTTCTTGTTTAGTTTTATTCTTATTATTTTAGATTATTTGATTGTGAGTTTTTAATATTGTTTTTTATTTTATTTGATTATTTGTTACCCTTTATAAATATAATATATGTAAATTCTATTTGTATGCTTGTTATAATTCTATTGATATTTGATTTAGTACTGTTAGAAGTTTTGAAATGTTGATGATTTGTAACTGTTTGCAGATAAATATTGCATTACCATTCTACAAACCAATCAAAACCCCGTATTACCTCATCAAAATAAGAAAGGTTGAGATATCAATTTGAAGATTGATTAGAATTCATTCTTAAAATGTGATAATGTAGTTGCATGTGCAGCTAACCTACGAGATTTAATTGCTAGTTGGTGAATAGATACGAATCTCTCCTTGATTACATAAGCAGGTCATGATGCAATTAATATTCCCACAGCCAACAAATTAAATCAACCCACAAAATATATACTAATAAGTGGCAACTATATTGATCTTTAATAAAATTGTCGAATTTCTTTATTATCTTGTCTTATTGAACTATATAAGTATAATTGAAAACTCCCTTGGTTGATAGTTATTATTGAAATTATACAGTTACAGGAAACAACCAACATTAGCAATCCAAATGCCTACTAAAAGAACTTTGCTGCTGAATGAAGTAGAATTATTATATGTCAAATCAAAAGTATGTTTACATCCATCACCATCCAAAAAAGATAACATTGCTGGGTTTTTAACACTTTCAAGACCACCAAGAGCAACAAATTTAGAAATATTATTATCGTATGTCCCAGAATCACAATTATCCACTGAAGAATTGAAAATTTATCAACAAGTTGATGTTGAAGATTTAGATTTGAATTTGGGTTCAGTCAATAATATTAATCATGATCATCATAAACAAAACAAGGCCTCAACTTCAAGAATTGTTTCTAAACCTAGTCAATCGGTATTAACTGGTTATGCATTTAATGTTCAATTGTCATTTATTTATTCAATTCAATTTAGAACTCCATCGCATGGATATTGGTATGGATCAATTGTATTAAATCTTCAAGATGGGGAAAAACTACCAATATTGTTTTTCCATGATAATGAAAGTCCGCTGAGTTTAAAATCTCAAAAATTACAGAATCAAAGATTTGATCCATTTGGTAATGATGGAGAATTATATTGGGGTGGATTAGATTTTTTGAAAGTATTACAACAATTAATCAATGTTCAACGTTCAACGATTGAACCATCGGTGTATCTAGTCAATCCTGAATCAAATGATTTACGGAATTTTGCCCCCTTTAAGGAAAAACAAAAAGTACCAGAACCATCTCAAGAACCATTTAAATTACCTGATGTCGCCAAATTTTTCAATACTGCTAAATGGAAGGTTTTATCAACAGTAGCTACATTGTCTGCCAAAACTAAGAATCAAGTATTGGATATAATTGAAGATAATGCTCCTAAACCAATCAAAGACTTAGTGTTACAGCAACCTGAAGTGATTAAGATTGGCGATGAGTTTGATTCAGCAAGAATTTATTTGGCAAAATGGGCACAACAAGTGAAAGAAGAAGCAGAACAGAGTCAAGGTGCTTACATGTTGGATGATAAATTGTTTAATAAAATCAATCGAGAATTAAATTCAACGGAAATGTTGACACAAGAAGAAATTAATAAAACCACTAGAAGAAACGAAATTACGGTACAAGAATGGCAAGGATTTTTCGATTTTAGTGGAAGATTATTAATTACTGTTGACGAAGTGAAAAGTCGGATATTCCATGGTGGATTAAATCAAGATGTACGTAAAGAAGCGTGGTTGTTCTTGTTGGGGGTTTTCCCATGGGATTCAAGTGAAGATGAACGTGAAGCTTTACGAAAATCATATGAAACTAGATACGAAGAACTTAAATTGAAATGGGTAAATGATGATGTGAAAAGAAACACTGAATTCTGGAAAGATCAAAAATTCCGTATTGAAAAAGATATTAATCGGACTGATCGTAATTTAGATTTATTTAAGAATCCGAAAAAGAGAAAGGAAAATACCGATGGTTTGACAACAGAAACAACTGCCGCCATCAACACCACTGATAATGGAACAAATAGCGATACCACCCAAACAAGGGAATCAACACCAGAGACTCCAGATGAGGAAGATATTGATGATGAATTTGATGTTTCCAATATTAGAAATCCACATTTATACACCATGAGAGAAATTTTGTTAACATTTAATGAGTATAATGAGAATTTAGGGTACGTTCAGGGCATGACTGATTTGTTATCACCATTATATGTGATTATTCAAGATGAAGTATTGGTGTTTTGGGCATTTGCCAATTTCATGGAACGTATGGAACGTAATTTTGTTCGAGATCAAACTGGAATGAAAAAACAAATGAATACATTGAATAAATTATTACAATTCATGTTGCCTAAATTATATAAACATTTAGAAATGTGTCAATCAAATGATTTATTTTTCTTTTTCAGAATGTTGTTAGTTTGGTTTAAACGAGAATTACATTGGGATCAAGTGTTAACTTTATGGGAAATTTTATGGACAGATTATTATTCTTCACAATTCCATTTATTTTTCGCTTTGAGTATATTGAGTGATAATGAAAGAATCATAATTCAGAATTTAAAACAATTTGATGAAGTGTTGAAATATATGAATGATTTGAGTATGAAATTGCATTTGAATCCACTTTTGATTAGAAGTGAATTGTTGTTTTTGAAGTTTAAACGAATGTTGGATATCATTGATCGTGATACTAGTTTAAATGCTTTACGTCATGATGATCCATATAATAATGGAAATACTACTACTACAGGTAGTAGTGAAAACTCCAATAATGGTGAGATTATTGGAGATGAATTGAGAGAGTTGTTACGAAAAGATTTGGTTATTCAAAAAGAAGTTGAAAGACCAGAAGGTGTTGGTGGAGGTTAAATAGGTTTCTCTGTATATCAGTATTTGTTACGTTTATTATTTATGAAAATTTAAAAACAAGAGAAAGTTTAATTGTTCAAGTTTTCTTTTATCTTGGAAAAAATGCAACCTCTTTGGTTTATACCAGCCATTTTTAAGTATTTTCTTGTAGTAGAAGCCAGAATATGGTGCTTATTCGTAAACCAACCAATTAACTTCAACTTATTTTTCAATAATACTGTTACCTTCTTTCATCATCCTTCGTTAATAGATTCTATTTCATTTAACTGCAAAAACTTGCACGTTTTACATCAAATTTTCGTCTAAAATATTTTTGTGTTTTGTTGTGACCAAGAAAAAAAATTAACACTTACATCTCTTTAAAGACATATATATATAGATAAAACGAAAACACGTTTTCAATTCCTGCAACTGGTCATCACCAACATCTATATCTATATCGATGAGGGAGACTACACCATTGAAGAAGAGCTATAAAAAGTATAAGAGCACTACCAGGGAAGATGATAGTGAGGTACTGGGATATTACGATCACGAACAACAATACGAAGAATACGAGGATTCATTCTCGATGAGTAAGACTACCAAATATACTTTATTTACAATAATTGGATTGATAACTTTATTGGCCTTATATTTCTTTACGGTTTTCCTACCGGATTATTTCATTCCTGAAGCAGTTACTTTAAAACCTATTGAAAATATATCCGATATACCCGTTACATTAGTCCCATCATCTAACAAGGAAAACAGCGAGGCTAATGATAAGAAAATGGTGGATAGAATAATCTTGATTGGTGATATTCATGGTCATTATATTGAATTTAGAAAATTATTGACGAAAATAAATTATAATAAACATAAAGATCATTTAATTGTTTTAGGTGATTTTATAAGTAAAGGTCCCGATTCATTTAAAACATTAGATTATTTGATTAATAATAATATTGATTGTGTATTGGGTAACCATGAATATTATATTCTACAAAATTATGCCACATTCCATGGATTAGACCAACCAAATTTCTCATCATCTGAGAGTCAGCCAATAGCCGTTAAAGATTCATTTAATGATGATCCTGAATTCTTATTGGCTAAAAAACTCGAACCCCATCATGTTAAATATATCAATAATTGCTCGATAATTAAAAAATTGGGATATGTGCCAAATCCTAAAGAAAAGAAAAAGAATACAATTGGTGATGGCGCCGATTATAGTCAAGGAATTGCCGTTCATGCTGGTATTAGACCAGATTTACCATTAGATCAACAAGATCCAATTGATAATCTTGAGATGAGATCATTAATTGGGCCATTTTATAATGAAACGACAGCAGATCCAACTATACCTAATAGTAAAAGTTGGTCGAAAATTTATAATTCGAAAAATGGTGAATACCCGGCTGATTATATTGTATACTATGGTCATGATGCTGGTAGAGGATTAAAAATTAAAAAATTCACCAAAGGGTTAGATTCCCGTTGTGATAGAAATGGGAAATTATCAGCTATGGTTATATCTAAAAAGCAAGTGACCGTGGATGTGAATGATTACGACAAGAAGAAATCATTTGAATTGGTCGAGGAAGTTGTTCAAGTCAATTGTTAGGTTTTGGGAGTTAGGTGGTATTAGACTTAAATAGATAGAATTAGATTCTAGACTCTTTTGCTTTGTATTGATAGTTATAGTTTTTTTTAGTTTGAGTGTGTTTGTAGTTAATCTTACCGAATAATCTGTCAAGTATGTAGACATCAGCAGATGTCGTATTAGGGGGTATCCCTTAGGACAAGATAATTGTTTTAGAATCACGAGAATAACATTTTGCATAACTTCACTGGTTGATTAATTTCTTGGTGGTGCTAACGGGGAGACTCCGGAACAACACAAAAAAAAGCACGTAACAATAAATAGAGAAAATATATAAAACCTTCCACTCCTAACCATACGCCATTATCACTAACAATCTCTTATACTAAAAGCAAACAATAACTATGAAGAAAACAGCATTAATAGTAGTTGATCTACAAGAGGATTTCTTACCGCCTAATGGATCATTGGCCATTAAAAATGGTCGATCAGTTATACCCAAAATCAACCAATTATTACCATCACAAGATAATCATTCCAAATTTGATTGGTCCTTAATTGTTGCAACACAAGATTGGCATCCACCGAATCATACTTCATTTGCCTCTCAACATGAAAATGTTGCACCATTTACTGAAATTGAATTCATTCACCCAGAAAAGAAACTTGACCCGAAAACGAATCAACCAATTGTTATGAATCAAATTGTTTGGCCAGATCATTGTGTACAAGGCATCAAGGGAGCTCAGTTGGAACCCCTGTTTGCTAATCAATTTGAAAAATTAACAAAACAAGACGATAATAATACTGTCCCATGCAAAATAGTGAAAAAGGGGTATCTACCTGATCGTGAATATTATTCATGTTTCCAAGATTGTTGGGGGTTACATCATACTGAATTGATTGATCTTTTACATGAATATGACATTGAAAATGTTGTTTTTGTAGGGTTAGCTTATGATTTCTGTGTTTTAAGTTCAGCTATTGATAGTGCTAAAAATGGATTTAAAACATTTGTTTTGAAAAATTATTGTGAATCGGTTTATCCAGAGAAAATTAATGACACAGATAAACTATTTATTGATAATGGTGTTACAATAGTTGATAATGATGAGAAATTTGATTCTTTATTTAAATAAGAGATGGTCAATGGAGAGGGGCTATATTTAACGAAATTTACTTAATAATTGTTCACGTCGTTTGTTTACTAACCATTTAGTCACAACTTCATTTGTAGGTATATCATTGAAACTCATTCGAATTTGTTCAAGGTTTTCGGTATCCTGTTGTTGTATTTCTGCATCATTCAATTCTTTAGTTCTCTTCTCTTCATATACCACCAAAGGATCGCCTAGTTGAGCCTCACTATCATCTAAATATTCATCCTCTTCTTCATCATAAAATCCATAATAATTCATATCTATCAGATTGTCCGTAGTCTTATATTGATCTACTTTTCTTCGTCTTTTGCTTTGATCCAGGTCATCAATATCATCACGTTTATGATTTTTCCTATTTTTCTTATTCTCTTCAATCATCAACTTCACTTCCGGTAAATCTTTAGCTCTACCAAAATATCGATAATATTTCCCTTTATCCAGATTATTCACTCTAATACCAGTATTTATCAAATCATTCTTAGTATTACCATTATGTCGAATATAATCATTACCATGTAATTTATCTCGTATATGATATTCCCATCGTCTTTTCTCATTAAATAATTCATTCAATTGATCATTCAATTCTCGGACTTTAATATCTGATATTTCAAAATCATTGATTTCCGTCAATTGTTTAGAAATTTCTCCAATTATTGATCGTCGCCAACCTTCTGCTTGTGATAATTGAGTGATTGAATGAATGTTTTTCGGTCGTTGATGATAATGATAATTGATTGGTGCTGATGATTGAGATTGATAAAATCTATTTAAACTCGATTGAGCCTTTTCTTTATTTCGTGACATCGATCACAGAAGTAGATGCTTGTTATTGGAGATGTATCTATTCTAGAAACTGTTTGATGGATGATTATGAGATGTGCAACAAAAAATTCGGGCTCACTATAAACATTTTTGTTATCATATACACGACCAATGTCAAATCCATTGACTATGGTAGAATCTATTAAAATGATATTTTTCGTACAGTTTGAATGATAAAGGACAAGGAATGTTCTCAGAGGCGTGTTTGTCTGTATTTAATACAATTTATAAATATTGTATTACTCCTATTTATGCCGTAAACATGTATCTATAATTTTACATACCTCTAAACTTATTCTTGGATGCTATTCTACGACCTTCAAATCTCTGTTTAGTTCTACCACTATCTTTAGTCTTACCACTATCCAGCTTTTCATCATCACTGTGGTTGTTATTAAATTTCAGTTTAGTTGATTTTGATTTTGATTTTTGGGGCACAAATGTCAATTCAGCTTCACCACGAGCATGACGACGTAATCTAGCATCTTTGGCATTACTAATACCATTATTATTTTTGTTCTGTTTAGAAATTTTGTTTAATTTGTTTACTTGAGAGCCAAATGATACTGATGCCTTCTCGTTATTTGCCAAGGATGATGAAGATGAAGATGATTGTTGAGATAAGATTTTCATTTCATTTTGGAATTTCTTTGAATCTTGCTGTTGTTGTTTTTGTTTTGATTGACGTATTTTATTCAATTCCTTACCGACTCTTTCTCTAGTTTCGGCTGATTTAACTTCATCTTCAGATTGTTCTTCAGATTCAGAATCTGATTCTTCATCTGATTCATCTGAATCTAATCCAGTGTGGTGTGAATCTTTCATGTTCAATCTTTCTTCATCTGACTCTTCAGCTGCAGTCAATCCTCTTCCTCTTGAATTAGTAGTACCAGTATTGGTGGTGGTTATATCTTTGGTTGATTTGACTGGATTCAATTGTTTATATTCATGAGATTCTTCATCAATTTCGAAATCAGGGTTTTCAAACATTTCTCTAAAACGATCATCATTAACAATTGATTCAACATAATCGGTGGCACCATTGGCATTACCATCAGGAGTACCATTTTCAGCAAATTTAGTTTGTAATTTATTGACCAAATCTTTATTGACTTTAATTTTCGTTGGTAAGTCATTACCATTGGAACTAGTAAGAATTCTTGATTTTCTTTCTTCATTGATTTTATTAGCAATTTCACGTTTACGTTGATCATAAATTGAATTTGGATTACTGATTAAATTGACTTTATCATATAATTCAGTATTAATGAAAAACCCATGCATATAAGAACGTAAAACTTTGGATCCAATCAAATGAGTCAAATTCAATTTCACCACTTCATCACGAGTAATAAATTTAAAGTTAGAATAAATTGAATCTGAAGGTTTTTCCTCCAATTCTTCAGTAACATTATCCAAGAATGAACACCAATTAGGTGCTGGACCCAAATTAGGGATATAATAAGTATGCATGGGCATCCCTTCGTTAGCCATGAAAAACATTCCTGATTGAGGAATATGACAAATATCATTGATATCAACGGTTGGTTCCATAGAGGCAAATGATTTACCATTAGTATGATCCCAAATTTTCACAATTCTTTTATCACTAGTTAAAATCATTTCTGGTTTTAATGAATCTTGACACCAAATGATTTTTTTAATATCATACCCATATCCTTGATCTTTAATTTGATAGGGTTCAGATGCACGTAAATCATATAATAATGTTTGTCCATTACTTGTCCCACAAGCAAAATTTAATGCATCTTGAGGTCGGAATGCAAGTGATGTAATACCACAAGAACTTTGTTCAGTGTTATTAGTACTATTAATTAATTGATCACTAACAAATAGTTTCCCGGCTCTTTGTTTTGATCTTGGATCCCAAAATTCAACGGTACCATCATCTAACCCAGCACTTATTAAACCATGCATAGAATTAATATCAACGGCGTTACATCCACTGTCAATATTGCCACCATCAGTCATATCCAATTTCAATGGGGATAAAAACCTTCCTTGATCTAAATTCAATCGATATAATTCATCACTAGAACTACCAACGATCAAATCACAATTAATTGGATTATATGTCAAACATCGACCAAATTTAGGTATTCTAGTACGATAATGTAATCCACCAGCAGTTTGAAATTCAATACTTCTATCACATTGTAAATGAACACTTTTAGTCCAATCATTACTTAAAATTAAAAAATCAATGTTTTCCACATTAGTATGACGATCAAATTTTAATGATAAATTGGCAAATTCATAAACATGAATTTGTGGTTTATAAGTCCCCGTGGCCATACAATATTGTCCATCATTAGTCACTTTAATTGTATTCGATGCTTCACTGAATTCAAAATCTTGAATTAATTCTATTCTATTTTGATATTCTAAATCATGTTTAAGAGCTCGTTTACGTTTCTTGTCTATCCAATCAGGTAATGATCGAGAAACATTGGTACCAGAAACTTGATATACTGATACATTCCCTGCTGTTGTTGATTTTAAAACCATATTTAGTGGGAAAGTTGTTTAATTAAATGAGTTATTATTATTAATATATAAAAAGTGTAGATTGACAGATATGAAATTGGGTTATAAAGTTGTTGAAGAATATGAATGATTGAGTTATAAATTTTTTTTTTCTAACGGAAGTCTTTAAAATTGAGATGAGCATTTGAAGTTTCCAAATTTTATTCTCGCACAATATTTACCATTTTGTGTCACATTTATTCAGAGTAGAATATATCACTCTTCTAAGTTCTTACAGATTCTTCAACATTACACTATGATCAGACTTCTGTAAATCTAAATTCCTAAAATCTACCACTATATATGTTAGTAGCACGTTATTGGTCTACATTGCTAATCATGTTTGGGTTCTTTGTTTACAATCTACTTGCTTCGCATTGAATTAGTATTGGTGAAATTATTGTGAATGGGATAAACATTAGACATGCTAAACCTATTATAATTATCCCCAGTATAAAGAAATTTGTAATCATCAAGGTTTATTTGGTATAACTGAGTGTTTCCACCCTCTGCGTGCCCCTGTTGTTGATGTTGGTTTGATCTACTATCTTGATCGCTGGACTTGTTACTAGACGCAACATTCCATGTATGATTTGGTTTGAAAGTTTCAATAAAAAAATTCAAACCACTATTGATTAAATCATCTTTTAAATAATCTGTATTTCCTTTATCTGTATTGCTTTGTTTGTTGTTATGGGTGTTGATTTGATGGGATAATTGATATTCAAATAACTCAATGAACAATTCAATATAACGTAAATCTGTATAACAAATATCATTGATTATATTGATTAAACAAATCCAAATTTTATTCCTGGGTAATGATTTATAATTTAAATTCAAAATTTTATTAAAGATCTGGAAAATCAAGTTTGAATGGAAATGTTTAACCAATTGGGTTTCATTATTTGTTGACGAAGAAGTTGAAGCTTTTTGATTAAATCTATTAATCATCAACAATGGGCTGATCAAACTGACCATAAATAATTCAAGATAGGATAAGACAATTTTCTCTTGTAATAAATATGATAATGATTTTTGATCAATGTTTTCCGTCTTATCAGCAATACTAACAAGCTGTTGATTGTTGATATATTCAATTGATTTACATTCATCAAGCATCAATTTGTTAATCGAAACCAATATTTGAAATTGAATCATAATCAAACTTTGATAGCAATTATTCTGTTCAATCATTGTAAAAATTTTATCTAATGAAGCCAATTGTGGTGGCTTATTAATATCGTTGTTTTCATTTTTGATGACAAAATCATTTGATTTAGATAAAGGAGGTAATTGAAACGATTTAAAATGTTGAACAGCACAATCAGGCAATTTATCATTAAACTTGTTTTGTAGAATCTGTTGTGTAATTATAAAGTTCAAATAATTCAAACTCATGATAAATGATACTTTGCAATTTAATAGATTAAACTTGGTTATGATGTCAAATTTAGTTGAATTTTGAATGATACCAATACATGATTGTAATTTGTTGATAAACTTATAATTAAATAACCAAGGAATCACAAAATTATTATCAGTCATTTGATAATGATCTAATATTTGTAAAATAAATTTGAGACTGCTATCAAGGTTTAATTCTTGTAAATCATTAGAATCGGGTAAATTTTTTTGGAAATAATATGAAATCAAAGTTGAGTCTGTCAGTTTAAGATATTCCATTATTTTGATAGTGGTTGTAGGTTGATTTAGTTTATTTTGCCAAATTTTGAACAATAAACTAATCCAAATTTTACCATCAGGGTATTCATTCATTAACAATAATAATTTGTTAACATTTTTCATATCATTATTGTACCAATTTTCAACAATAGACTGGAATTGGATAATAAACCTATTAACAAATGCAATGAAACCAGTGTAGAGTTTCAAATATTCATTTGTTTTATTACTGATGTCATTGTCAAAACTGAATAGCATAAAATAATCAACATAGTTTAAAATGGTATCAGATTGAAGAATGTGATTTGTTTGACAAAACTGAGTATACGGTAAAGAAGTAAATACTGATAACAAAACATCCACGTTCAACAACGACTGGTGATGAAGATAATACCAAATTAATCGGGCTAAAATGTATATTAACTCAGTGGTGTCTTTTTGTCCATAATTGACATTTAAATTTATAAAATTTAACAATGGAGTGATCAAATCAATTGACGACTTATTGTTCTCATCGTCAGCCACTTTAGTAGTATCACCATGATTAGATAATATTGTTAAAACTTTGTAATATAATTGAGCAAATTCATCATAAGTTGGTTGGTCGCGCCCGTCACTTGAAGATAACTTTTCGGATAATTGTAGCAACAATTGTTTTGGTGATAATTTTGTAGTCATCATGAGTTCTTATAGTATTGGCCCAGTCACAATCTGATAATATTATTGTGATAATGATCTATACTAAATGAAACCAAAAGCATGAGATTAAAGAGAGAGGTAGATAAAGAGTTTGAATATTTATAAAAGAAGAGTTGTGTGTATATGTGCTGTCTGTGTGTATTGCTTCTACAACTGTTTTGCAACCAACCACATCATCAATAATTTTTGGTAATTGACGTGTACAATTGCCAATAAATATGCCACCTTTAATAGTCCCCTCAAGGATATTGCAATACTCTAATGTGGCCAACAAACTCTCCTTAATAGTCAATAAGGCTCACTTAAACAGTTTAATGTGTGATGTGATTTCAAGTGATTGTTTTCAAAATGTCTTGTTATACAACCAGTCAAGTAAATGTAAAAAGTGCATCTATCAATCATAAAGCCTTACCCTGGCTAAGCCAAATATATAGTGTATTCTAACTATTACCATATGAAAACAACATCCTCGGCATGTCTTGCTTCAACTATTAGTAAAAGTCCTGATATATATAAACCGATTCTATGTAATATGTACATATTGCAGGAATTGAAAGGAACAAAGATTTTTCAATACAATAAGAATAATAAGTAATATTTGCTTTTTGTCCTGTGGTTATTGTAGATAACCCTACTGAAGAGACCTCTTACATTTGACACTAATGCAAATCAACAATACTAGGGTGTAGATAAACAATAATAACATTTCCTTAATATAATAAAACAATACCTGGTGTTTATTACAAAGTAAATTGAGGAAAAAGAAATTACTGCGTGTGTGGGATGTTTTTGGGAGCAACACTAAGAATTCTAAAGTTTAATTGAAAGTTTCAACTCACTTCTATTGTGGAGCAATATACGCCACGATATATAAACTTTCCGTGTGTACATGTGTAATGGTCATGCTTTATCAAGAGTGTTAACGGTAACCACTACATACATACAATAGAAATCCACATTTGATGCATAATACGAAAAAGTATAAATGGAGTAAAGATAAAAAGTGAAAAGTGGGGGCGAGAAAATTGATTAAGCTTCCTGTAAAGAACTACTACTGAGTGATTAGTTCTCAATTTAGTATGTTTCATCATACAGATTAGACTAAATCTTTAATCTTCAACCCCACCACAACAACAATACTTGGCCACCACCACAAATCAATAAAGTTCATAGATTAACAATTTAACAAAGAGTGCGCAAATTGGACTATGCATGATCTAATTAATAATAGTGGAGCAGTAATATTAAAACAATAGCTACGTAGATTTAATCGAAACCAGAAACGCTTACATGATCATTTTTTTCAACTTTAAAGTAATTTAAACCATACGTAAAGTATTGTGTTGTATTGTATGTACTGATATGAGCCCATATTTACATCGAGTATGCAAGTTTAGTTGGAGTAAAGTTGCAGGTCATAAAACGTGTGAGAGGAGAGAGGCAGAGACAAAATAAAAAATTTGATAACAAGAAACAGAGACATATCGAACAAACAACGAATACCTCGCATAGAAAGGAAGAATGTTACCCTAGAAGTTAAATTCCCTCTCATCATAAAGCTTGTTGTCATTACAAAGAAATCAAAGCCTTCCTTAATATTGTCTCATAATTTTGTTATCTTTTCTAGTAAATAATAATCTGCTGGCAAAATAAAACACAATAATAAAATGAAGTGGGACCGCCATTTATCCTTTTATTGCCTTCAATGTGAACGTCAATTAATTTGATGAAAATAATGGATTAACTAGATCTAAATGAAAGATAGGGGTAATATGAGTTAGTTATGGGTCGATTATAATATTATTACTTCACCAACACTTCTAGAATATCGATCAATTAATTATTCAAAAGCGTGGGTAATTTTATTTTTACTGGGGTGTTTTACTGGCTGCACCCAACAAAAAACAAATAAAGGCACAGTATACGCATCATTTAACACACATTATCATGCATTAATACAAAAGTTAATATTATATTTGGTTTTTTTTTTATAGTCTTTTTTTTGTTTTAGTCTAATTAATCTTATCATTAATTCTTTAGGAGAAATTGTATTCAAATTAAAAATTTTTCATTATTATTAATTATTTATTGTGATTTGATGTTCTTGATAAGTTTTTATTATTGTGGCTGTGAATGTAATAACATCGACAATTACAGTATTAATAATATCAATACTTGTTGGACCTGCAAACTATTTGAATCTAGAGGAGAACTGAATAGAGTATGAGGCAGTCATGTACTTGTAATCTCGGAAACTCTAATTGAAGAAATCTAGAAGTAAATGGTTCCCTCTTTCCTTTTTATTATTTTTATCTTTACATGTATGCGTAATTCTACACCACCACCACAAGTGTAAATGTGTGTGTTTCTTTCTTTATTGTTCCATGTAATAATACTCTTTCTTCATTTCTTTTTTGGAATTAGACTGTTGAAATGATCTTTTCTTTTTTTTCTTTCTCTTTTTATTTTATTTTCCCGTATTTCTCTTGATGTGGTTGATTTATTGAATTTGTCATCATTGTTATTGTCAATGTTAATAGTAAGCGATGTATGACAATAGCATTTTAATTAATGAATAACCTGTCGTATATTATATTGGAGTTGTTTCAACTGTCGATTACTAATATCTATTGTAATTTGTAGCCACCGTTCCAAGTTAATTTGTACAAAAATTGCTCCTCAAACTATTTTTGATTCTTTGTTGTTTTAGAGTTGAACTAATTGTTATTGTAGTAAATTGACTATTGTTGTTGTTGTTGTTGTTGTCGTCGTGCATCATTTACTGTTTCTTTCTTTTTTTTGCATCTTTTGCTTTTAGGGTTTTGTGTAATTTTTTCTCTTTCCTTCTTCTAGATTTTCTTTTATTTTTGTAATTTGAATTTGGATTCCGTTGCCGCCGTGCCGCTCCATCCTCCTCCTCTGCTTCTTCTTTCCTCCTCCCCGCCCCTTGCCGCACCTCTACTTGCTTTAATTTACCTATTTTGTCATTTCTCGAGACTACTCCATAAAGATATTTAATACATATATACATATATATATATAGAGAGAGAGAATTATCTCTGAAACTATATAATTCAATAGATTTGTCGATCTTTTTTTAAAAAAGAATTATTTATTTATTTACTCTTTATTCTTTTCTGGAAACTTATTTATTTATCAAGAACTATTTAAAACTGATTTATATTCAGTGATTTTCTTCCTTTCACAATCCTTTAAATCATTATCGTCCTAATATCATAGAGTTCACTCCTTTAATATCACAATATGAGTATTCTTATTAATAACGGTAACGATTACCAGCTAAACTCATCAGAGACTTTTAATTCCCTAAAATCTTCTCCATCGTCTACTTCATCATTATCATCTATATCCACTTCTTCTTCATCTTCATGTCATAAAAGATCAAAAGCAGTTGATCTCAATAGGAATACTAGTAACAGTCAAAACTCATCAATATCTACAGCACCAACCACAGCTACAGCTGCTAACACTACACCAAGAAAAACATCAATCACCATACCTTCCAAACTTCCAAGTCTGTGGATCCCATTGAGAAATGGTAATATCGACTATTCTCGATATTACAATACTAATCAAGAAGAAGATAACCAAGAACAACAACTACAAGATGGGGAACCATTATCTGCTCCAACCACCAATAATGGTACAACAAAGACTGCAACAGCCAATGCCAATATTATACAAGACTCTTTTGAAACCATACCTTGTTTCAGTTCAACAACCAACACAACAATCACATCATCTCGTTCTAATCCAACCAATTCAACTCCAACTAGCAATGATACTAGTTTTCCTAAACAAATGATAAATTGGAATCAATTTTTACAAGAGGAAAAAGACATGAACGATAATCTGTCTACAATTAATGACGATGACAAAACATTTTATATGGAACAATTAAACTTAAACATTGGTCAAACGCCTAATAACAATAATAATAATAATCATGGCGTTTCTGAAACTGAGAATGATTTATTGCCAGGTACTTCAAAATCACTAATAGCAAAATATCATTATCAATTAAATTACGGTGATGAAAATGAGAATGAGACTAATGATTCGAGAGAATATGAATATGGTGGTGGTGAAAGTAGAAAAAGAAAAAGTAGTACTACTAGTGATGATAGAAGACCAAGAAGAGGAGGAGGCGGAGGAGGAAGTAGAACAAGTCAAGTGTTTCGAAACACTTTGAATAAGTTTACTTTTAAACCAAAAATAAAATAAGCTAAAGAAAATTTACAGTAAATTTAATTTGTTGGCTTTTTTGGGTTTCGTTTTTGCTTTGTTTGGCTTTAATGAAGAGTAACATACTGGTATGTTTGTATCGTATTATTGTTGTTGTTATAGTGGTAGTAGTAGTAATATATTTAATTTTTTTGAATCGACCGCAATGTAGGAAGAATAATATGTCTAAACTATTTTGATTTGATTTGATTAAAAACGGATACTTGAAAAATTTTTGATTCAAACAGGTCAACCAAATTTCAAGTTAAATTGAAACGTTATTGTTAACATTTCTTTTCTTTTCTTTTCTTTTTCTAGACTATTGGATCATTTGTTCTAGACGTTTAAATGTTTAACTTTTCTTAACGCTTCAGGTTCCTGGATTTGCGCTGCCTTATATATTATATGTTTCACATCCGCCTCATGTTCCTTACGTATTACATAAACTAAATTTCAATTTCCCCTAAATTGATAGTTTTATTAATTGGAAATCCTCGCTTTTCTTTTCTTTTTTCTTTTTTCTTTTCTCTTTATGTTTATACTGATCGGTTGGCTTTATATTGGTGCTTTATGTTTTCAAAATTGGAAATTTTGAAACAATGGATCGATGCTTTCTTTACTGCAAATTTATCAACATTTTTCGATAGTTCGTTATTATTGTTTTGTTGCGAAATGTAGCAATCTATGCTTTACATC
>OBUW01000410.1_pt1 | contig 24845 bp, 21 predicted proteins | sample 1475761 | NCBI WGS metagenome assembly OBUW01 (sample SAMEA2579908, study PRJEB22360) | human gut metagenome | biome: human gut; feature: human-associated habitat; material: faeces | place: Denmark | collected 2008/2010
TGGTACTTGGTGGGCAACCGCCTGGGAGAGTAAGACGTAGCCACGTAATCTTTTTTTATTTATAAAAAATAAACTTATGTTCGAGATTATTCAAAATGAGTTAAGAGTATTTAATATTATTCAAAATCATTTAAGGCTATTCAAGAGTATTTAATACTATTCAAAATCATTTAGGACTATCCAAAATTATTCAATACTATTAAAAATTATTTAGGACTATTTAAAAATATTCAATATTATTTAAAATGAATTGAGAGTATTTAAAATCATTTAGGATTATTCAAAAGTATTCAATATTATTTAAAACGAGTTAAGGGTATTTAATATCATTTAAGACTATTCAAGAGTATCCAAAATTATTTAAAACTATTGCAAACCATTTAAAATCACTTATAAATGTAAAATTATGTAAAAAACAGGGGAAAAACGTTAATTTCAAAGGGGTCTGTAATAATGTACAAAAAAATGTACATTAAATATATTGTAATTTTATAGCAAATATTTATAATAGAAATTGCTATAATGTGAATTAAAAATATTATAAATTTTAGATGAGATATAAAAATATATAAATTTTAGATTGGATATAAAAAAATGAGGGATTTTATATGCAAGGAGTAAGGGAAATATCATAAAGAGGGTAAGTAATAATATTAAATTTTATACTTTTATCGAGATTTTGAAAAGTTATTCTGATGAGAATGTATCGCTTTCGATTAAGGAGATTCAGCATCATATGAGAAAACAACTGGGTGTTGATGTTGATAGAAGGACGCTTTATGCGTATATCAGGGATATGAAGGCTTTGGGAATAGATGTTAGTGATTATGATAAGAGCAAGGAGGGTTATTATATTAATTCGAATTGTTTTGAGGCTAGTGAGGTTAGGCTTTTGGCTGATGCTGTTTTGACTAGTAATTTTGTCACGAGGAGGATTTCGGAGGCGATTAAGTTTTCTAGGAAGATTAGGTTCAATTATTGTGAGTATAATTATTTTAGAGAGCTTGAATGTAAGGTTGATGAGAATGGTAATCTGAGGGAATTTGTGAAGAGTCCGGTTCATATGGTTTTGAGAGACAAGAATTATTATTTGGTTTGTGCGGATGAGGATTCGGAGGTTTTTCAGTATTTTAGGATTGACATGATGCTAAATGTGTTTGTTATTGAGGATGAGAGGATCATTGATTTGAGTGAACTTGGGGATTGTAGGAGTGCGTATTGCAAAAATACAAGTGATTTTAGTCAGTTTACATCTAGAAGTGTGTCAATCGATAATAATGTAAATATATTTCCGAGAAGAGCGAATATTGTTATGGTAGAGTTTAAAAAGAATTTAATGGAATCTTTATTAGATGAATTCGGCGACTATATATACATAATGGAAAAGGATAATTATAGAAATAATAATCTTGGGGAAGATTTAATGAATAATTACAATAGTTTGAGGTGTGTAATTAAAAGGGGGCATCTTGAGGCTCAAATTCTGGAGAAGATTTTTGGGAAGTTGGATTATGAGAAGTATGTCTTGTCTGGGAAATATATAGAAAATAGTCTAATTAGGGAGAAATTACGTGGTTTTAGTAATGCTTTAAATATGATTATTTGTGATGATTATGACAAAAAAGTGGATATGTTTAGTGAAATTGACAAGGACGAGGACAAGAACAAGAATAAGGATAAGGAGAAGAACGGGGACGAGGACAAGAACAAGAATAAGGACAAGAACGAGAATGAAAAATCTTATATTGGGATTTTTGTCGAGAAGGAATGTGGATATTTGTCAAAGAATATTATTCAGTTCGGGGCAGATATGAAGGTTGTGTGGCCGGATAATGTTAAAAATGAGGTTGTAAATCGCCTTAAAGGTATGTTAAGTCTTTATGAATAGGATAATAAATAGTAGAAAAATTGGATATTATGTAAGAATTATTAAGTTATTATGTAGTAATTATTAAGTAAGTATGTAGGAATTATCAAGTTATTATGTAGTAATTATCAAGTTAGTTAGTATGAAAAATAATATAAAATAAAACTAATTTTTTATATATATCTGCTTATAAAGTTACAAATGTTCCAAAATATGGTATAATTACTAAGAAAAACTAGATATGTAGAACCTGTTAGGGAATATTGACAAAGTTTAGTTTCATACATAATGGTGATATGTTGCCAATAGAAATTTGGAGGGAAATATGGGAGAGAGTGTAAATATTAAAGAATATTTGGACATGTTTAGGAGAAGAAAGTGGATTATTATTCTTGTGATGCTAGTTTGCTTGGGTTTTGGTGGATATAGGACTTATACGAATTATGTTTCTTATTTACCGACTTATAAGGCTACTGTTAAGATTAAAATTAATTCTATGAAGGAATATAATGAGGCTGTGGAAAAGAGCAAGTCAAAGAAGAGTAGCAAGAAAGATAGTGATGATAGCACTACTGGTATGACTGAGGAGCAGAGGGTTTTGAACAATATTAATAGTTCGTATTCGGCATCTGCTAGTATGACTAATCAAAATATAGCGTCTTCTTATGTTAGTTTGGTTAGTTCTGAGAATGTTAGAAAGAATGTTGCGGCGCTTAGCAAGGTTCAATCTAGCCAAATCCTTTCTATTAGTGCTATTCAGGATGAGCAAACTCCAGAGTTTATAAATATGACTGTTATTGCGAAAACTGCTGATGGGGCGCATAATGCTGCGGCTGCTTTACCAGAGGCATATAATGAAGAGCTTAAGAGAGTAATTAATTTAGATTGTGTGGAATCTCCTTATCCAGCGGGTCCAGGAGTTTTACAAGGTAGAACAAAAGATCTAACTTTATTGAAGTCATTTGCGGCAGGTTTAGTTATAGCTATATTCTTAGTGCTATTAGTTGAGGTTTTAGATACTAAAGTTAAAACTCCAGAGGATGTTGAAAAATACTGGGGTCTACCTTTAATTGGGACTATACCATTTGATGATGGAAAACAGCAAAAAGGAAGAAAGTAGGGGGATTTAGCTATGGCAAAAAGAGGTGCATATGATGAGGGAAATTTTGAGTTAAATGAGTCTTATAGAGAGATAAGAACTTATGTAACTATTAATAAAAATATAAAAACAATTTTGGTTACTAGTGCAGAGATGGATGAAGGAAAGACTACTATAATTTGTAATTTGGCGAAGTGTTTTTCTGAATTGGAGGGAGTGAGAGTCCTTCTTATCGACTGCGATTTTAGAAAAAGAGGAGTAAGTAGATATTTTGGTATTGAAAACAGCTTTGGTGTTTCTGATATAGTATTTGGGAATAATAAGAAAAGCGAATGTATCAAAAAAGTCGGGGATTTAGACATAATAACTTCTGGAGGAGTTCCTTCAAATACGTCAATTCTACTTAATTCACAATCGATGAAAGATTTAGTTTCAAAACTTAGAGAAGAATACGATTATGTATTTATAGATTCGCCACCGATATGCAGATTGAACGATGCTTGTATTATTACACAATATGTCGATGGGACTATTATAGTCAATGCGGCAAAGGCTATCGATTCAAAGGGTGCAAAGATAACTTTAGACAAGTTAAACAAAGTCGGTGCTAATATAATCGGAGTAGTTTTAAATAAATTCAAGGCAGAGAAATACAGCTATTACAGCAATTATTATGGATATTCTAATTATTATGGAGAACATAAGCATAAGCTGTTTGGCAGAAAGAAAAAGAGAAGAAGAAAAACAAGTTAAAAATTATCATAAAAAATTATCGTAAAAATAAGGAATTTATGATTTTTTGTAGAAATATATATATATTAAAATTTCTATATCTATAAAAGTTGTTAGTTATATTTATATAGCTAGCAACGTTTATATTTATATTAAAAATATACTTATGGAAAGAGATATTTATATCAAGTGGATGTAGCAAAGAACACAGTATATTGTTAAGTGAGTTAAAGTAAGAGAGATTTAGGTTTAAGTAAAATTTATAAGTAAGTAAAAAATGTAGTTATGTGGATGTAAATATGGAGGGGGGATATTTATGATATTGAAAATGGCAGAAAAGATTGACTGTGCCTTGATGGGGATAGACAAGTGTAAAGTCAGACAAGCAATATTACTCGCTATGGACTGTATTGTCTGTATACTTAGTTTTGCTATAACGATGTATTTATTGGATTTCAAAATTACTACATTTTCATTACTACCAATGTTTATCTATGCAGGGATAAACGTAGGATTTCTATTATATTTTAGATGTTATGATAGTCTTTGGAAATGTGGAGGAGAAAAAGAAGTATCAAACATCTTTTTGGCATGCTTTTGTGCAGCAGTAACATCGCTATTAGTGATGGCAGGATTAGATTACAATATGGAAGTTGTTTTTTATGTTGTAAATCTTCTTATGGTAATAGTTGGGATGACTTCTATTAGAGTTACATATAGGGCTATGAGAAGAGTAGTTATGCAAATGAAAATCAATCAAAATGCATCAAATTCATCAAGAGTGCTTATTGTTGGAGCTGGTGTGGCTGGAAATATGATAATGAGGGAATTATTTGAAAATCCAGAGCTTAAAAAACTTCCTGTCGCTGTTATTGATGATGACAGGGGCAAATTGGGAAAATACGTTTTTGGAGTACCTGTTCTTGGAACAACTAAGGATATTGATAAAATAGTAAAAGAAGAAAATATTGATGAAATTATAATATGTATAGCAAATATTGAACCAAAGAGAAAAAGAGAAATTATAGATATTTGTAAAAACACTAACACAAAATTAAAAACTATACCTGGAATATATGAAATTATAGATGGAAAAGTAAATGTGACAAAAATAAGAGATGTTCAAATTGAAGATCTTTTGGGTAGAGAAACCGTAAAAATGAATTTAAATGATATGGACAGCATCATCAACGACAAGGTCGTAATGGTTACAGGAGGCGGTGGGTCTATCGGTTCCGAATTATGTAGGCAAATCGCCAAGTACAATCCTAGACAGCTTATCATACTAGACATATATGAAAACAACGCTTATGAAATACAACAAGAATTAATCAGACATTACCACAAAAACTTAGACTTAAAAGTACTTATAGCGTCTGTGCGTGACGAACACAAGATGGACAAGATATTCGAACAATATAAACCTGAAATTGTATTCCACGCAGCAGCACACAAACACGTTCCGCTTATGGAAGACAGCCCTTGTGAGGCGATAAAAAACAACGTATTTGGAACACAAAATGTTGTCAATTTATCAGACAAATACAATGTCAAAAAATTTGTCTTGATATCAACAGACAAAGCGGTCAATCCGACTAATATAATGGGTGCGACTAAACGTTGTTGCGAGATGATTGTTCAAACAAAGAACAAAACAAGCAAGACAGAATTTGTCGCTGTGAGATTCGGAAACGTCTTGGGCAGCAATGGAAGTGTCGTTCCGCTATTTAAAAAACAAATCGAAGAAGGCGGCCCAGTCACTGTAACTCATGAGGAAGTTACTAGATTTTTTATGACAATACCAGAAGCAGTATCACTAGTATTGCAAGCCAGCGCAATGGCAAAAGGCGGGGAAATATTCGTCCTTGATATGGGCGAGCCTGTCAAAATAATCGACTTGGCACGAAACTTAATCAAACTTAGCGGTTTTGAACCAAATGTCGATATAAAAATCGAGGTTACTGGACTTAGACCGGGCGAAAAATTATATGAAGAGGTCCTTATGGATGAAGAAGGGCTACAAAAGACTTCCAACAACCAAATCAGAATTGGACGACCTATCGAAATTGACGAGGTCGAGTTTAAGAAGGAGCTTAATATTTTGAAGAGGGTTGCTGATAATGATCAGGATGAGAAGGTGGACTTGATTATGAAGAGTATTGTGCCGACTTATGTTAGAAGGGAAGAGGTTGTTGTGTAGGCTTATTAGGGAGTATGCATGGCGCCAGATTATATAAAGGTTTTATAGGAGGAATTAAGTGTAAATGGATGAGGGGAAGGTTGGAATATATCGATATTTTAAAAGAGTGATTGGATTTGTGATTTCCTTGATTGCACTAATAGTTTTATCTCCAGTAATACTGATTGTAGGCATTTTAGTTTATATAAAATTAGGATCACCTATAATATTTAAACAAGAAAGACCAGGTAAAGATGGAAAGATATTTAAAATGTACAAATTTAGAACTATGTTAGATAGTTACAATAAATTTGGAGAAGCATTGCCTGATGAAGAAAGACTTACGAAGTTTGGCAAGATTTTAAGAAGTACAAGCTTAGATGAATTACCAGAACTTATAAATGTAATAAAAGGAGATATGAGCTTAGTTGGTCCAAGACCACTTTTAGTTGAATATTTAGAGCTATATTCAGATGAACAAAAGAAAAGACACAATGTTAGACCAGGAATAACTGGATGGGCTCAAGTGAATGGAAGAAATTCAATTAGTTGGAATGAAAAATTAAACTTAGATGTGGAATATGTGAAAAATTTGAGTCTTATTCTAGATATAAAAATTCTTTTTTTAACAGTGTATAAAGTATTTAAAAGAGATGGTATAAACCAGGAAGGGAATGCAACAATAGAAAAGTTTACAGGAAATAATTAATCTAGGAGGACAATCATGAGGGAGAGAATTTTTTTAGCATCACCACATATGTGTGGCGAAGAAATGAAATATATACAAGAGGCATTTGATACAAACTGGATAGCACCACTTGGAGCAAATGTTAATGGATTTGAAAAAGAGATAATGGATTATACAGGGGTAGAAAATGCGACTGCACTATCTAGTGGAACAGCAGCTCTACACCTTGCTATAAAGTGTTTAGGCATAAGCGACGGGGATGTAGTCTTTTGCCAAGCATTAACTTTTTCAGCAAGTTGTAATCCAATATTATATGAAAGAGCAACACCAGTATTTGTAGATAGCGATTATAAAACTTGGAACATGTGTCCAGAAGCTTTACAAAAAGCATTTGATGATGCAGAAAAATGCGGCAAAATGCCAAAAGCAGTTATAGTCGCTAATTTATATGGTCAAAGTGCAGATTATGATTCTATATTAGAAATATGTAATAAATACAACGTTCCAGTAATAGAAGATGCTGCCGAATCATTAGGAGCAAAATATAAAGGAAAAAGCACAGGAACATTAGGAGAAATAGGAATATTTTCATTCAATGGAAACAAAATTATAACTACATCAGGTGGAGGAATGATGGTTTCTAATAATGAAAAACACAACGAAAAAGCATTATTTTGGGCAACACAAGCCAGAGACAAAGCTCCATATTATCTTCACAGCGAAGTAGGTTATAACTACAGAATGAGTAATATAGTAGCAGGAATAGGTAGAGGACAACTTACAGTATTAGACAAAAGAGTTGAACAAAAGAAACATATTTATGATTCTTATAAAGAAGGATTCAAAGATATAGATGCATTAGAAATGATGCCAGTATATGAAGAACCAAACTATTGGTTATCAGTAATGACAATAAAAGAAGGTAGCAAAATAAAACCTGCTGATATAATAGATGCTTTGGCAAAAGAAAATATAGAAGCTAGATATGTATGGAATCCAATGAATAACCAACCTATATTCAAAGACTGCAAATTCTTTACTACAAAAGAAGAAGGCAGCGTAGGTGGAGATTTATTCAACAGAGGTGTATGTTTACCATCTGATACAAAGATGAGTGATGAAGATATAGCTAGTGTAATAGAAATAGTAAAATCACTATTTTAAAAGAAATAGGTGATTATAAATGAAGGACTTAATTATAATAGGTGTCGGTGGAGTTGGAAGAGAATCCGCACTTATAGCTGAGGAAATAAACGAACAAAGCCAAGAATGGAATATACTTGGCTTTGTCGATGATACTGAAAGTGTTCAGAATACATATATCAATGGATATCCAGTTTTGGGAAAATGTGAATCTCTGCAAGATTATAATAAAGAAGTATATGTAGTTTGTGGGGTTTCTAGTTATCAAGGTAGAAAAAAAATTATATCTAGGTTAAAAGAAAATAAAAATATAAAATTTGCGACATTAATTCATCCTTCTGTCAAATTGAATAAACATATAAAAATTGGTGAAGGATGTATAATCTATCAAAATGTAATAATGACAGTAAATATCGAAATACGCGATCATGTCATAATAAGCCCAAAATGTGGGATAGGGCATGATAGCAAAATCCACGACTATGTTACATTGCTTTGGAATGTGAATGTGTCTGGAAATGTGGATATAAAAGAAGGGGCTACTATGGGTAGTGGTTCTACTGTTATACAGGGATTAACAATAGGAGAAGGAAGTTTTGTTGGGGCTGGAGCATGTGTTATTAGGGATGTTGAGGATAATAAGACGGCTGTTGGTGTTCCGACAAGATATGTATAGGTGATGTTATGAAGAAGGTTTTATATATAACGACAATCAGTAGAACTATAAATGCCTTTTTAATACCTCATATAGAAAAACTAATAGATGAAGGGTATGAGGTAGATTGTGCTTGTAATATAGATAAAGAGGTTGATGAAAGATTAATACAAAAGGGTGTAAAAGTATATGACATACCTTTTAGTAGAAATCCATTAAATCTAAAGAATCTTAAGGCATACAGTATACTATCTAAAATAGTAAAAGAAAATAAGTATGATATAGTTCATGTACATACTCCTGTTGCATCAGTATATGGAAGACTTTTAAAACTAAAATTTAAAAATATAAAAACTATATATACAGTCCATGGATTCCACTTTTTCAAAGGAGCTCCAAAGTTAAACTGGATGATATATTATCCGATTGAAAAAATGATGGCGAAGTTTACTGATGTTATTATTACGATAAATGAAGAAGATTACAACAGAGCAAAGACTTTTAATATAAAAGAAACATACAAAATTGATGGAGTTGGAATTGACTTAAATCAATACAATAAAGACTTGTATGATAGAGACAAGGAAAGAGAAAGACTAAATCTTGAAAAAGACGACTTTGTTATATTAATGATTGCAGAAGTAAACAAAAACAAAAACCATATTCAAATAATAAATGCTGTTGAGAAGCTTATAAAACAAGGACAAAAAGTCAAATTATTATGTGCTGGAGACGGTATTTTGTTTGATGAAATTAGCAAATTAGTGAAAGATAGAGGACTAGATCAAAATATAAAAATGCTTGGATTTAGAACTGATATAAACGAACTTATCGCAGCTTGTGATATTGGAGTACTTATGTCTTATCGTGAAGGATTACCTCGTAATATTATGGAACTTATGGCTTATGGAAAGCCTGTTGTTGGGACTAATATTAGGGGGATTAGAGATTTGATTTCTGATGGTGAGAATGGATTTTTGGTTGATGTTGGTGATGTTGATACAACTGTGTCGGCTATTGAATTATTATATAAAGATAAAAAAAGATTAAATTTAATGTCAGAAAAATCGTATATAGCTATAAAAGATTATTCAATAGAAAATGTATTAGGTAAATTATTAAATATATATACGAAACTTTAATGTAATAATAGTGGTTTTAGGGAGAATTGTAATGAATAAAAAAATATCTGTTATTATGGGGATTTATAATTGTGAAAATACGTTAAGCTGTGCAATTGATTCAATTATAAATCAGACATATACAAATTGGGAATTAATTATGTGTGATGATTGTTCAACAGATAACACATATCAAATAGCAAAAAGATATAAAGATGAGTATCCTAATAAAATAAAATTAATAAAGAATTCTAAAAATAAAAAATTAGCTGCAACATTGAATGAGTGTTTAAAGTATGTTGATGGGGATTATGTCGCACGTATGGACGATGATGATATTTGTAAATTGAATAGATTTGAAAAGCAGGTAGCATTTTTAGAAAATAATCCTGAATATGATTTGGTAGGATGTCAAATGATAGTTTTTTCTGGAAAAGAAATTTTAGGAAAAAAAAGTATAGTTGAATATCCAAATAAATATACTCAACGTAAAAGTAATCCTTTTGCACATCCAACAATACTAGCAAAAAGGAAAGTATTTGATGAACTTAAAGGATACAAAACAACTAAAGAGACACAAAGATGTGAAGATGTAGAATTATGGTTTAGGTTTTATGAGCATGGTTTTAAAGGATACAATATTCAAGAAGATTTATATATGTATAGAGAAGATAAAAAAAATCTTAAGAAAAGAAAGTTTATATATAGCTTAGATTGTGCAAGAGTTTATTATAATGGTTTTAAAAAAGCTAAATATCCTAAAAAATACTATATTTATATTTTAAAACCTATAATATCAGGCTTTATACCACGTAAATTTTTACAGAAGTATCAACTTCTAAGAGGAAGAAGGGGGGCAGTATAGATTGACAGCATATTATATATTTATAGGTATAGTTTTTGTTTTAGCAATTATGGCTACTTCGTATTCAAAAAATGTGTTTATAGAGTCTGAAGGAAGATATTTTAAACAAGCAAATATAATATTTGTTACAATTATATTTTTTGCTTTAGTATTTTTATATACATTCAGATGGTGTAATGGTACTGATTTTTATAATTATTATTTAGATTTCCAAAAAATGAAATATGCTAAATGGGATACATTGTTTGAAAATAGGGATATATTATTTACTTTATTAACTTACTATAGCTATAAAATATTTGATGGTAATTTTATAATTTATAATTTTATATTAGGAGTATTAACATATTTACCGATAGTTATTACTATTAGAAAACACTCTGAGAATTTTGCCTTATCAATTTTATTGTATATATTTATGACATTATATTTTATACCCTATAATACAGTTAGACAGGGGATTGCATGCGGTTTATGTTTTTTAGCTTTTTCATATGTTTATGATAAACAATATATAAAATTCTTTTTTATAATGCTTATAGCAATAGCAATTCATTCAAGTGCAATGCTATTTATACCAATAGTTTTATTATCAAATAGAGATTCCCATTCAAAAGAAATATATATAGGTGTATTTATTCTTTTAATTATCTTTTTGGGATTGGGAACTTTTTGGAATTATATAATAAAGTTTTTGAATTTAATAGGACAATCTAAAATGGCATCAGATTATAAAGATGCTTTATCAGAAGGAAATGGTATTAGTTATTTAAGAGTTGTAGTAATTTTTATACCAATCATTTTAAGTTATATTTATTATAACGCTATAAAAAGTAAGAATAAGAGTAATAAAATTGATTTTATTATAAATTTAAGTTTATTTGGAGCTATATTTATGCTATTTGGATTAAAATTTGCAATTTTAGCGAGAATATCACAATATTTCGAAATTTATATTGTATTATTATATCCATATATATTAAATGCATTTAGTAAAGAAGAAAAAAGATTGCTTACCTTTATTATAGTAATTGTTTATTTTTTATATATGTCAGTATTATTAAATAGTGGGGGAAACTTAGTTCCATATCAATATTATTATGATTATAAGGGCGAATGGATGATAGATATAGATTTAAGTAGGTGATGATTTATGAAAAATATAATAATTGTTACTAATAGTATGGGAATAGGAGGAGTAGAAAGAAGTCTAATTTCATTATTAAATGCTTTTGATTATAGTGAATATAATGTAGATTTATTTTTACTTAAAAGAGAGGGTGAGTTATTAAAATATATACCTAAAGAGGTAAATATTTTAGAGGAAGATAATAAGTATAAACAATTAGCAACCCCAATTATGAAAACCATAAAAGATAAACAATTTGATATAGTTTTAGGAAGATTGGAAAGTAAAATAGCGAGTAAATTATATGATCTTAGGCATAAACCTAAACATGAATCTTATGTTGAATTAGAATATAGCCATAAATTTACTAAAAGGTTTATGAAAAATATAAGTGAAAAAAATTATGATTTAGCTATAAGCTATTTAACTCCTCATTATTTTGTAGATCAGAAAGTAAAGGCAAAAACAAAAATTGCATGGATTCATACTGATTATACATATATAGATATAGATGAAAAATCAGAATTTAAGATGTGGAATAAGTATGATAAGATTATAGCTATTTCAGAAAGTGTAAAAACTAACTTTTTGAATAAGTTTCCAAAATTAAAAGATAAAGTTATAATAATTCCAAATATAATAAGTAGTAATTTTATAATTGAACAATCTTTGGAGAAGAAAGTAGAATTTGATAGTGAATGTATAAATTTATTATCAATAGGAAGATTTACAAATCCTAAAAATTTTACGAATGTACCTGATATATGTAGTAGGTTGATTGATAAAGGAATAAATGTTAAATGGTATTTAATCGGATTTGGAGAAGATGAACAAAAAATAAAAAGAAATATAAGTGAAAAAAATGTTGATGAAAATGTAATTATATTAGGAAAAAAAGTAAATCCATACCCTTATATAAAAGAATGTGATATTTATGTACAACCATCTAAATATGAGGGGAAAGCAGTAACAATTTTAGAGGCACAAATTTTAAATAAACCAGTTGTTATAACAGATTTTCCAACATCACAATCCCAATTAAAAGATGGATTTGATGGTGTTATTATACCTTTAGAGAATAAAAAGTGTGCTGAAAAGTTAATTAGTATAATTAAAAATAAAGATTTACAAAAAAAATTAGTTAACAATTGTAAAGCAACAAATTATGAAAATATAGACGAAATAAAAAAAATATATTCAATTATTTAGGAGGGCTACTTTGAAATATAAAATATTACATGTAGTAGGAGGTATGGCAAAAGGCGGAACGGAGACTATGCTTATGAATATATATAGAAAAATAGATAGAAATAAAATTCAATTTGACTTTCTATATATGACTAAAGAAGAAACTTATTATGACAAAGAGATATTAGCCTTAGGAGGTAATATATTAAGAATAGATTCTTTAAGTATTTTAGGAATTAATAAAATGATAACACAGATATGTGAATGTATTAAAAAAAATGGTCCTTATACAGCAGTACATGCACATACTTTGTTTAACTGCGGAATTGCAATGATAGCAGCTAGAAAAAGTGGCGTTGAAATTAGAATTTCACATTCACATACTACATCAGATAATGAATTTGGTTTTATGAGAAAAGTATATATTAATATTATGAGAAAGTTGATTTTAGATAATTCAACCAAATTATTAGCATGTAGTGATTTAGCAGGAGAATATTTGTTTGGATTAGAAAATATTAAGTCTGATAAATATATAATGTTTCCTAATTTAATAGAATATGATGAAATTGTAAATGCTAACTTAGAGAGTATCAATATATTTAAAAAAGAAAACCAGATAAAAGAAGAAGATTTAGTTATTGGTCATATAGGAACATTTAAAGAATCTAAAAATCAAAATTTTTTATTAGAAATAGTAAGTATATTAAAAGATAAAAATAAAAATATTAAACTTTTATTAGTAGGAGATGGAAAACTTAGAAATAAATTGGAAATAAGATGTAAACAATTGGATATAAATGATTTTGTTATTTTTACGGGTATTAGAGAGGATGTAAATATTATTTTGAATAGCATGGATATATTTGTATTTCCATCTACTTTTGAAGGATTAGGATTAGTTTTATTAGAAGCACAGGCTGCAGGACTTCCTTGTATAGTATCAGAGGCAATACAACCTGAAGCTGATTTGAAAATTGGACTATTTAATAAATTAAATTTATCTAATGGACCAGAAGAATGGGCAAACAAAATAATGGAGATTTATAAAAACAAAGAAACTAACAAACAAAAAATACTAAGTGCTTTTGATAAACAAGGATATTCAACTGAAAAATGTATTTCAAAATTGTTATCAATATATGAAATAGAGTATTAGGAATGGAGAAAAATGAGGTAAGCTATAAATGAAAAAAATAATTTTTTTAATTGAAACCTTAGGTGGTGGTGGAGCAGAAAAAGTATTATTAGATATAGTTAAAAATATAGATAAAGAAAAATTTGATGTGACAGTACAAACCATAGTGGATAGTGGTATTTATGATAAAGAAATAAAAAAATACTGTAACTATGATAGTTATTTAAAGATTGATGATTTAAACAAGGGTATTTTCAAAAAACTAATATACAAAATAAAATATAAACTTATATATAAACTACCTCGAAAAATAGTGTATAAGTTATTAATTAAAAAAAAATATGATATAGAAGTTGCATTTGTAGAAGGATATGTTACAAAAGTTATTGGAAGTTCAAAATTAAATAGTACAAATAAAATAGCTTGGGTTCATGTTGATCCTATACAAAGGGATTACGCTGATTTATATTATAGAAATTTAGAACAACAGAAATTATGTTATAACAATTTTAATAAGATTATATGTGTTTCAAATAGCGTAAAAGAAAGTTTTGAACAAAAGTTTGGTAATAACAATGAGGTATTAGTACAATATAATCCTATTGATAAAGAAGATATATTATCAAAGAAAAATGAAGCTTTAAGCATTGAGAATGATAAAATCTTTAAATTAATTACTGTAGGAAGACTTGTCGAACAAAAAGGATACGATAGATTATTAAGGGTGTGTAAGAAATTAATAAAAGAGGATGGCATTAATTTTAAATTATATATATTAGGAGAAGGACCATTAAAGAATAATTTACAAACATATATATTAGAAAATAATTTATCAGAAAATATATACTTATGTGGATTTAAAAAAAATCCATATAAATATATGAATAAATGTGATTTATTTGTATGTTCTTCAAGAGCAGAAGGATTTAGTTTAGTTATAGCAGAGTCAATGTGTATGGGTATTCCAGTTATTAGTACTAATTGTAGTGGACCAAATGAATTATTGGATGATGGTAAATATGGCATGCTTACTGAAAATAATGAAGAATCATTATATTTAGGAATTAAAGAAATTCTTAAAAATCCTAAATTATTAGATGTTTATAGAAAAAGCATGGATACGATAAAAGATAGATTTGATATAAATACAATAATTAAAGAAATAGAGGTGAAACTTAGTGAATTTTAAAATATCTATTATTATTCCTGTATATAATGCAGAGAACACATTGAATAGATGTTTAGATAGTATTGTTAATCAAGAATATAAAAATTATGAAGTAATATTAATTAATGATGGTTCTACTGATAATAGTAAGCAAATACTAGATGAATATAAAGATAAATATACAAATATTATAGTAAAACATAAAATTAATGAAGGAGTTTCAAGTGCTAGGAATATGGGGCTTGAAATTGCATCTGGTGAATATATCATGTTTATTGATTCAGATGATTTTTTTACAAATAAATGGATTGACAAATTAAATAATGTATTAATTGGAAATGATATTGACTTATTAGTAGCTTCGTTTATAGAAGTTGGGTTTGATGGAAATAAAGTAAATCATAATATATTAAAAGATGAAAATCGGAATTCATGTATTGTAAATAAACTACCTGGTTTTTATTTTACGGAAGGATTTATACATCCTTGCTGGGGAAAGTTATACAAAAAAGAAATAATTATAAATAATAATATAAGATTTCTTAATCAAAGTTTAAGCGAAGATACTATTTTTAATATAAATTATTTAAAATATTGTAAAAATATATTATTTTTAAATGAAAAATTATATGTGTATGATCACTGTAATGTAAATAATTTAACATCAAAAATTTACCCAAATATATTTGAAATATATTTGGATGTTGAAAAAAATTTAAAATGCTTAAATTTAAGTAAAAATACTATAGAAAATACGATGTATCCTCAATATTATAGTGCAGTCATAAAAATAATACTATCCAATGAATTTAAATATATGGAAAAAAAAGTGATTTTAAATAATGCATTAGACCAAAATACTATTAAAGATAAATTTAAAATTTATAATAATAATCGAAAAATAAAAATAATTAATTTTCTAATAAGGAAAAAATGTTTTTTAATCGTATTAATTATTTTAAAAATGATTACTTATGCTAATAAAAGAGGAGAGATATAATATGAAAAAAATAGCAATAGTATCAAAGTGCATGGTTATTGGGGGAATAGAAAAAGCTTTAATAGAAATGTTGAAGGCATTTGATAGGAATAAATATGAAATTACTCTTTATTTAATGGAGTTAGGTGGAGAATTTTATGATGAAATACCATCTTGGATAAATATAAAATTAATACCAAATATAGAATTCTCTACATTAGAACATATTAAATATGATTTAAAACAAAAGAAAATTTTATCTGCTATTAATAAATTTAGTTTATTAATACAAAATAGGTTTGAAAAAAGATATTATAAGGAATGTAAAAATCTAAGTAAAGTTTTACCAATACAAGATGAAGTTTATGACTTGGTGATTTCTTATTATACACCAGTTTCATTACCAACCTATTATTGTTTATATAATTTAAAATCTAAGAAGAGAATTGCATTTATACACAATGGTATCGATGACTTAGGAACTGATATATCACCATGTTATAAAGATTATGAAAGGTATGATAAAATTTTTGCAGTATCTTTAGATGCAAAACAAGAATTTATAAATAAATTCCCAAAACTAGCTAGTAAAACAGAAATATTCTTTAATATCATGAATGAATTAGAGATTAATAAAAAAGCTAATAATGGAGAATCATTTAAACGAGAAAATGATGAAGTAATAATATTAACTGTCGGAAGACTTACATATGCAAAAGGGCATGATATCATTCCAAATATATCATATAAATTAAAAGAAAAGGGATATAAATTTAAGTGGTATATTATTGGAGAAGGACCTCTAAGAAAACAATTGGAAAGTGAAATAAAAGAATTAAATTTAAAAAACAATGTAATTCTTTTAGGAGGAAAGAAAAATCCATATGGATATTTCAAGACATGTGATATATATGCACAAGTATCAAGACAAGAGGGATTTGGTATAACAGTGGCAGAAGCAAAATATTTTAATAAACCAATTATTGCGACTGAATTCACAGGGATACATGATCAAATAAATAATCATAAAAATGGATTAATAGTTTCGTTTAAAGAAAGTGAAATTGAGGCTGGAATAGAAAGTTTAATGACGAATAAACAATTAGCAGATAGTTTTAGTAATAGGTTGAAAAATGAAAAATCTAATAATCTGAATCAAATGAATATGATATATGAAATGTTAATTTAAAGTGTGAAAGGGTATATAATGAAAAAAATTCTAGTCGTTACAAATAAATTAATAACAGGAGGAGTAGAAATTTCTCTTTTAGAATTAGTAAAGGTAATGATTAAAAATGGTTATGATGTAACTTTAGGAGTATGTAAACTTGGCGGAGATCTTGAGAAAGAATTTCCACAAAATGTAAAAATAATTGAATTGCCAGAAGTTAATCTGAAAATAAAGGATTTAGTAATAGGATATTTAAAATCTGGAAAAATATTAAAGGTATTTCATATTTTAAAAAATGTTTTTATTTGCAATTTAGTTAAAGATTATAATAAGCAATGCTATTATAAATCAAAGTTATATACAACTTTTGAAGGAGAGTATGATATAGCAATATGTTATCATAAACCTACTGATTTACCTGTAGCTTATACTATAAATAATATTAATGCAAAAATGAAAATTTTATGGTTACATTCAGAAGTCAAAAATATATCTAAAAATGAAAAAGAAGGATATTATGATATATATAATAAATATGAACAAATTATATGTGCATCTGAAACTATAAAAGAGCAATTGATTAATATTTTTCCGATGTTTTCTAGCAGAATTAAAGTTATTTATAACATTATAAATAAAGAAAAAATATTAGATAAAGCTAATGCCGGTGAGCAATTTGTAAGAATAAAAAATAAAAAAATTATACTTACAGTAGCAAGATTATCACCAGAAAAAGGATATACATTATTATTAGATGCTGCAAAACTATTAAAAGAAGAACATGTAGATTTTATATGGTACATAATTGGAAATGGTCCTATGGAAAATGAAATTAGAATACAGATAAAAAAACATGGATTAGAAAAAAATATTAAACTTATGGGAAGAAAAGAAAATCCATATGGATATTTTAAAACATGTGATATATATGTACAACCATCTTTTGAGGAAGGTTATGGAATTACAGTAGCAGAAGCAAAAATATTTTGTAAACCAATAGTAATTACAAATTTCGGAACTGCAAAAGAACATATTATTAATGGGAAAAATGGATATATAGTTGATTTTAATGGTAAAGAATTAAGTAATGCTATATTAAAAATTATAAATGATTCGAAAATAGAGAATTTATTTATAGGCAATCTAGAGTCATTAGCAGAAAAATAGAAAAAATTTTTTGGAGTTGTATTTAATTATGAGAAAAGAACGTATGATAGAATTTGATTTATTAAGGATTATAGCATTATTTAGTGTTATGGTTTTACATACAGCATGTTATAAATATGGTACAGAAAATTATATTATAAATACATATATAAAGTTAAACAATTGGGGGATGCCAGTATTTTTAATGCTAACAGGAATGTTATTTTTAGATAATAATAGATTTTATAGCATTGAAGAAATGTTTACTAAATATATAAAAAGATTATTTATTGCATATATATTTTGGTCATTTTTGTATTCTCTATATAATACTATGGTATATGGTGGCACAAATAAAACATTTATATTAGGCATAATAAATGGGGATTTTCATTTATGGTATTTAGTTATGTGTATAGGTATATACATGGTTATTCCAATTATTAAAACTATGATAAAAAATATAAATAGGTATTTGCTTGGATATATTATAACTTTATCAATGATAGGGTCTTTTATTGTACCTATTGTTGGTAAAATAGATATTTTAAACTCATTAGTAGGAACTTTAATAGAGAATATGCATTATAGTTTTTTAACAGGATACATAGTATTTGTATTATTAGGATTTTATTTAAAACATTATAATATAAGTGATTTAAAGAGAAAAGTATTATATGTTATTACAATAATCTCTATAGTTATATGTATTTATGGGGAAAAGTTTAATGTAAAAATAATACAGATTTGTATAAGTTACTTTGCGTCTTTTTCAATAGTAAGTTTATTAATAGCAGTTACACTATTTTGTATTACTAAATATAATATTAAAATTATTAATTTTAGTAAAAAGAGTAAAAAATTAATAATGTATGTATCAGAACATGTATTTACAATGTATTTGGTACATGAATTTATAAATAGAATATTTGTAAAAATAGGATACACAGTTAATATATTTAATCCTATTTTTTCTGTACCAATAGTATCACTAACAGTATTTATATCAAGTTTTATTATTAGTATTGTTATAAATTTTTTATATAAAAATATTAAATATATTTTTTATAATAATTTATTAAGAAGGAGAAAAGAGAATGTATAATGAGAAATGGACAACTGTAATTAAACCAAAAACAGGATGGCTAGACATTAATTTAAAAGAATTATTACAATATAGAGATTTAATAATAATGTTTGTAAAGAGGGATTTTAAAACTTTATACAAGCAAACAATTTTAGGACCTTTGTGGATAATAATAAACCCTCTACTTACAACTATAATGTATACAATTGTATTTGGTAATATAGCAAATATATCTACAGATGGTATGCCACAGATTGTATTTTATATGTTAGGAACAACTGTATGGACATATTTTTCAACATGTCTTACAAAAACTGCATCAACTTTTACTAATAATGCTGCTATATTTGGAAAAGTATATTTTCCAAGATTAGTTACACCAATATCAACAGTAGTATCTGGATTAATAAATTTTTTCATACAATTTTTTATGTTTTTATGCTTTGCAATTTACTACTACATAAAAGGAGAAATTATTGGACCCAATATATACATATTAATTACACCATTTTTACTAATTGAATTGGCTTTATTATCTTTAGGATTTGGAGTTATAATTTCATCTTTAACTACTAAATATAGGGATTTGGCAGTATTAGTTACTTTTGGTGTTCAACTTTGGATGTATGCAACACCAATTGTTTATCCTGCTTCGCAAATAGGTGGAAAATTAAAAACTTTAATGATGTTAAATCCTGTATCTCCGATTGTAGAATCATTTAGATTTGCATTTTTAGGAAGCGGATCTATTCCATGGGATTTTCTTGGAATAAGTGTAGTTACAACATTGGTAGTTTTATTTATAGGTGTAGTGTTATTTAGTAGAGTTGAAAAAACATTTATGGATACAGTATAAAACATAAGTATAATAGTAGATTTTGTATATTGAGGGAGAGAAAAATGAGTGAAACAGTTATTAAAATAGAAAATTTAAAGAAAAAATATAGACTAGGTGCTATAGGTGGGGGAACCTTGACTGCTGATTTACAAAGTTGGTGGGCTAGGGTTAGAGGAAAAGAAGATCCAAATACTATGATAGGTACTGATATTTATGAAAAAAATGAAACATTCATGGCTTTAAATGGTATTAATTTAGAAGTTAAAAAAGGAGAAGCTTTAGGCATTATAGGAGGGAATGGAGCAGGAAAATCTACGACTTTAAAAATATTATCAAGGGTTACTGCACCAACAGAAGGAAGTATAAAAATAAAAGGACGTATATCTAGTTTGCTTGAAGTTGGGACAGGCTTTCATCCAGAACTTACAGGTCGTGAAAATGTATATTTAAATGGGGCTATATTAGGAATGACTAAGACTGAAGTTGATAGTAAAATAGAGAATATAATAGAATTTTCGGAATGTAGAAAGTTTATAGATACCCCTGTAAAAAGGTATTCTTCAGGTATGTTTGTAAAGCTTGCATTTTCAGTAGCAGCTCACCTTGATTCAGAAATACTTATAATGGATGAAGTACTTGCTGTTGGAGATATGAAATTTCAACAAAAATGTTTGAATAAGATGTCTGAATTAGTAGCTAATGAAGGAAGAACTATATTATATGTAAGCCATAATATGAATACGATAAGACAGCTATGTGAAAGATGTGTAGTTTTAGATGCTGGAAAGATAATTTTTGATGGAGGTACGGAGGATGCAATCCAAATTTATCTAAATCAAAGTAATACAGAATCTCGAGTTTATACAAATTTAGCTGAACGACAAAGACCAGAAAATTCTACTAATATGGCTAAAATGCAAAGCATAAGAATGATAGATAAAGCAGATTGTATATTCAATAGTAATGAATCTCTAAACTTAGAGTTGAAATGGAAGGCTTTTAAAAACCTTGAAAATGTAAGATTTAGAATGATAATACGTTATAGAGATGATTCTGCAGTAGGGCTTACATATTCACCCTCTTTTACTGATTGCAAGGAAAATCAAGAAATTACTACTAAGTTTAAGTTTGATATTTCAAATTTATCAGAAGGAAAATATTTTGCAAGTATAGCATTGTATCAGAGTGACAAATTAGGCAATAGTGTGATATTAGACCATGTAACTAGAGCTTTTTCTTTTGATATAATTAATGAAAAAGATGATAAACATATATTAAACTGGGAACATAAATGGTGGGGCTCAGTTAAACTTCCAGAGCTTAAAGTTATTAATTAAGGAGGGAGTTAGATGGATAAAATAATAGTTAATAAAGTTAAGATAGACCACAATAAAATAAGTGTCGATTATTCAGTTAGTAATACTCTAAGTAAATATTTTAATTTAGAAGAAGAGTTTTTTGTAGAGTTTGAAGAGAATATAGAAGATGTTCCAAAAGGTATAGCTGTTATACCTTTTGTTGTAAATATATTACCGATTATTTGGTTAACAGACTCTATATTAGAATTAAGAGAGCTAGATGAAGCATTTTATTATAGTATAAATGAATTTAAAAAAGGCTACATAGATATGTATGAAAATGTAAATTTTAAAGGAAAAGTTATAGTAAAAGAGCTAGTTGATTGTAGTTATAATCCAACAGAAAAATGTGCAACTTTCTTTTCTGGGGGATTAGATTCATATTCAACTTTAGTTAATCATTTAGATGACAAACCAGATTTAGTTTCACTGTGGGGATCTGATGTAACTTTTGAAGATGAAGAAGGATGGCAGAAAGTTAAAAAGAATATTATTGAAGTTGGAGAAAAATATAATCTTAAACCTGTATTTATAAAATCTTCTTTTAGAAGATTTATTGATGAAGGGATGTTAACACAGGATTTTATACAAATTTTAAATGATAATTGGTGGCATGGAGTACAACATGGTATAGGGTTAATTGGTCATATAGCTCCATATGCATGGAAATACCAACTAAGTACACAATATATAGCATCAAGTTTTAGTAGTAAAAGTGGAAAAGTAACATGTGCTTCTTACCCTACAATAGATAATTATATTAAATTTGGAAGTTGTAATATTGTACATGACCAATTTGAATTTGATAGACAAGATAAAATAGAATATATTGTTAAGTATTGTAAAGAAAAAAGAGACAAAATCTTACTAAGAGTTTGTTGGATATCATCTGGTGGAGAAAATTGTTGTAAGTGTGAAAAATGTTATAGAACAATAATTGGAATTTTAGCAGAGGGTGAAGATCCAAATGAATATGGATTTATAGTAGATAAATTAACTTTGAAAGAATTGAAAAAATATATGAGCGTTTATTTTGAATTTGATTTAGGAAAGATTAAGGCATGGGATAGACTAAAATCAACAATCCTGGAAAATAAAGATTTATTAAAAAATAAAGATTATTATAGAGACATAAAATGGATTCTAAATTTTGATTTTTATAATTATGAAAGAAACTTTTTTAGAAGAAAACGAAAATTAAAAGAGTTTATTTATAGTTTATTAATAAAGAAATAAAAGTTAAATTATGTAGGGAGAGTTTATGAATATCGTAAAAAGAATAGGTAAAAGTTTAAAATATAGGATAGGGATACATTTAGAAAATATAGAATACATATTTACTGTATTGGTACCAATTAATAAGAAAAAAATATATATATTTAATACACCGGTCCACAATAATATAGGTGATAGTGCTATAGCATATGCTGAAATTTTATTTTTAAATAAGTATTTTAAGGATAAATACAAGATAATTGAAGTAACAAATCAAGAACTAAATAGGTTTAGGAATTTATTTGTTAAGTTAGTTAAAAAAAATGATATAGTAATGTTGCATGGGGGAGGAAACATGGGGATTGAGTGGTTTATTGAAGAACAAGAGAGAAGAAATATAATACAAATGTTTCCTAATAATAAGATAATATCATGGCCACAGACTATTTTCTATGGAGAATCAGAAAAAGGTAAGATTGAATTTGAAAACTCAAAATTGATATATAACCAACATAAAGATTTAACGTTTATAGCAAGAGAAAAAGTCTCTTATAATATAATGAAACAAGCATACAATAAGTGTAATGTTATTTTAACACCAGATATAGTTTTATCAATGGATGAACTAAAAAATAATTATAATAGAGATAAGATAACTTTTTGCTTTAGAAAAGATTCGGAAAAAATTTTAAAAGATAGAGATAAAGAGATAATGATAGATGAGTGTAAGAAAATATTAGATAATATAGTATTTACTGATATGATTTCTGAAACTCAAGTCACAAAGGAAAATAGAATAGAGATTATTATGGATAAATTTAGAGATTTTCAGAAGTCAAAATTAGTAATTACTGATAGACTACATGGTATGGTATTTTGTGCAATATCAGGTACCCCTTGCATAACTTTTGGAAATTATAATCAAAAAGTAAGGGGAACCTATGATTGGATTAAACATTTAAATTATATTAAGTATGTAGAAAATGTAGAGGATGCTAAAAATTATATTACTCAGCTTATCAATTTGAAGCATACTGAATATGATAACTCTGAATTTATAAATGAATATAACCAAATAAAAAATATAATAAATGATACATTTAGGGGGGACTTGTAATAATGCCAAAAATATCTATAATAGTTCCAGTTTATAATGTTGAAGAATATTTAAGTAATTGTATAGAATCATTACTAAATCAGACATTTAAAGATTTTGAACTAATATTAGTAAACGATGGATCTACAGATAATTCCTTAGAAATATGTAAGAACTACAAGAATATTGATAATAGAATACGTATTGTTGATAAGAAGAATGGTGGATTATCATCCGCTAGAAATGCGGGCCTAGATGTTGCAAAAGGGGATTACATAGGTTTTATAGATAGTGATGATTATGTTCATCCTAAAATGTATGAAATATTATATAAAAAAATAGTTGAAAATAACGCAGAGATTTCTTTATGTAACTTTAAAAAAGTACATAATTATGATAAAGAATTATTAAAAACTAATGAAAATTTAGAACAAAAAATATTAACAGAGTCTATGTCCAATATTGAAGCTTTAGAAAAAATGGATGAAGAAAATGGTGTTGTATTAATAGTTGCATGGAATAAATTGTATAAAAGGGATTTATTTAGAAACTTAAGATATAGACATGGAGCAATACATGAGGATGAATTTATAGTACATAGGATTTTATATGATGCAAAAAAAGTTATTTATGTAAAGCAACCATTATATTTTTATATGCAAAGAGACGGTAGTATAATGAACAATATTACTAAAATAACAAGAGTCGATTACCTATTAGCATTATCAGATAGAATTAAATTCTTTAATGAAAAAGGTTTAAAGCATTTACAATATAAGTATGAAGAAACGTATTTATATGAAATATTTAGAGCCTATCCTAACTTTGAAAGGAAAAAAAATTATAGAAAAAAATTATTATTAAGGCTAGATTTTTTTAAATTAATAAATATATTGAAGAAAAATTCATGTTATTCTTTTAAAGAAAAAATAGTATGGATTATATTTTGTTTAGCACCTAATTTATATATTAATTATAAAACT
>OBUW01000412.1_pt1 | contig 24798 bp, 15 predicted proteins | sample 1475761 | NCBI WGS metagenome assembly OBUW01 (sample SAMEA2579908, study PRJEB22360) | human gut metagenome | biome: human gut; feature: human-associated habitat; material: faeces | place: Denmark | collected 2008/2010
AGAAAAATTCACCAAAGAAGGTGCCTTTGCTGAAGAATTTAGTATTCAATGGTAAGCAAAAATATACCCAAAAAGTTCAACCGTTATTTTATAGTTCTAGTATCTATCTCATTGTGTTGTTTGTACATTGAGATTTCTATTTTTCAATTTCTTCAAAAATATATAAATTTTGATTCATTTTAAAAATTCATTTTTCATTAGATCTGAAATTTTCAGCTGTAAGAAATATAGAGAACCCTTGAAACAAGTTGATTGATCTATTGTTCCTAAATCTATAAGTGGAACTTCTTGTTTGTTTACATTTTGAGCTTTTCCGTCTCATTTTCATTGGTAACTATTTATTTTTCTCTCTTTGATTGTTCTCAGATTTCTCGGATATTATCAAAGTCGATGGTGACATTCACACACCGTTAACCATTTCCACTCAATCATATAATTGACAACATGACACAAGTATCACCTTCAAATAAAAAGGTCAATGATTTTCTTTCAAGTTTATCTCAATTATCTCAAGAGAGATTACGGGAAGATCAGCAACGACAAAGAAATTTACAGAGAAATATTGATGAATTACAACTGAGACTGGCCAGCACATCACCTAGCAAATCTTCCATATCAACTACAAGTTCTACATTGGCAACATCATATTACGGTTACTCTGTTCCTGATTTAAAGTTTAACAGAAGTAGATTAACTGTTGAGAACACCAAAGAACAAACAAAACACAATGAAAAGGTCTATGAAGAGGAAGACGAAGAAGAAGCACCAAAATTACCACAACGACCCATAAACCATGAAACAGCTACAAAGAACCCACCACCATTACCGAAAAGAAAATACAAAGAAGAAATTGAAGAAAAGCCACCTGCGTTACCAGCCAGAAAACCGGAACTTGAGAAGATTAATTTGTGGAAACCAGTTGCAAGAAAATCGTCATTTCCTATGCCACTGAAACCTACGCAACCCAATTTAAATGTCAACTTGAATGCTTCGAATGAATCATCAGGTAATCATCGATCTTTTAAAGATATTGAAGAATTAATAAAATCTGGTAACACAGTTAAGAAAACGGCACCAAGACCACCTGGAAAATTGACAACAGAGAAACCGACAGTCACTTCTCCGAAGACACCAGTGAAACCAACTAAAGCCGATTGGCTCACATCATTGTCTACAGCGAAGACCACTACATCCACCCCGCAAGCGGTTTCACCTGATTCAAAAAGACCGGTACCGCCTATTATTTCACATAAAAATTGGATAGATAGTGCTGTTAGTAAAACCGACACCAAACCTCCAGTGGAAAAACCTAGTAAACCATCATTTTTGAAAAAAACCACTAAACCAGAAATACCCAAGAAACCAAATTTACCAAAGGAAAACTTGTTTGAAACCGAAGAAGAAGCTGAATTCAAATTGAAATTTAAAGAACTCAAGTCAGTATCAGCATCAGTATCACCAGAAAAAGTCGAGAAAAAGATTACTGGTGTTCCACAGAACAAGGTTATAGTGGAATTTGAAGCGAAGTTAGCACAACTTAGATCTCAATCGCCCACCAGGAAACCAATTGAAAGAACAAAAGATGAACAAGAATATCTTTCCAAATTTGAAAAAGTAAAAGCTGGTCCCATTCCACCACTAAGGCCCAAAAGTATGACTTTTAACAATCCACCACCAGAGTTTCAAAAACGATTTGAAAAAATTGTGACTAAAGCTCCACCCAAACCAATCAAACCATCTAAAGTAGCATTGAGTACTTATCAAGAAAAAGATACTAAAGAATTGATGTCCCAGTTAAAGAGACTTGGCTCACCGAAGAAAGAGGATCAAGAGAAGCCGAAAGTGGAGCACAAAAAAGAAGAGGATACTAAAGATATTGTCACTAGTAATGGTGGCAATGAACAATCCAAACGAAGAACACGGGGACCAAAAAGGAGATTACCAAAGTTGAAAGAAATAGGTGATTTAAAACCAACGAGGGTGATTAGTGGAGAGTTGTTTATATAGGGACTTCAACTGGGGTTGTCAATTTTCTATTGCAAACTTCTACTTGCAGGGTGGATGTTTGAAATAGTTACTATACATATAAATAATTTATCAAAGGGAACAAACACATGTTACTACACAAATTATACTTAGACACTAGGTACTAATTTCTTTTCTAAATTTATCTAATCTCTTTTGATGATCTTGGATAAATTTAATGACTTTTCTTCTATTATCTCTCAAGATTTCATTTGAAGTGACATCGATGGCATCCAATTTCATCAATTCTTTCAATAACATTTCTTCAAAATAATTGAATTTATACTCAACATCTTCAGATGACAATTCTTTATAGGTTTCTATAAATTTATCAATTTCAGGAACATATGTCAGTTCAACATAATCCAAAATTTCTTGAATTTGTCTGTTTGCCTTTTGAGCTTTAGTCAACTTCTTTCTTGGTTTCTTTTTTGGTGTTTCTTCAGCACGACCCCCACCAATCAATTTCCCAAACAAGTATAATGTGGTGAAAGCTACCAAAGTCAAGGACACGGTAATTGGTGATACTTTCAAGTTCTTAAAATCATTAACAACATCTTCACCTTTAATTGACTTTACATATTCAATCTGTGGTTTGAAATCATCATATGAAGTTGGGATTTTTTCCTTGAGATAATCAAGATAGTCTTGTAATTCCTCCACACTATTTGGTATTTTGGATTTGAATTCGTTCAAATGTTCAGTGACTTTTTCCATTATTGAAAATTATATATATTTGTTTGTTTTCTGTTATAGAATTTGTCAATTACGATGTTTGGTTATATGCAATTGATATGAAGTGTCAATAATAATTATGTAATTAGTGTTTGGTATGTCGTTCAAAATTTTTTTTTCTTTTTTTCTGTTGTTGTTCTGTTGTTGTTGTTGCTGTGTGGATTGTTGTTGTTCTACTAAAAACTGAACTGAACTGAACTCAACTCGCATTCTTAACTTCCTCTTCTGGAGTATTGTTGCTCATGTTGCTTGTGCTTGCTCTAAGTTTCATGTAATACTTTATTTAGTATTACTGAATTCTAAAAATTTTGATTGTGAAATTTCTATTATGGATTTTCAAGAATTGTTATTAAAAACTTTAACAATTAATTAAACAAAGAGACAACTAAACGAGGGTTCAAGGGAAACATATGGAAATATTATAGTGTCAGAGGACACTACAATGGACAAAGTATATTACAATTTATGTAGAATAAAATCACGTGAATGAGAATGTTGACAATCCTTACCAAGTTAATATAAAATACATTTTAACAATAACACTCTCAAAAAAGGTTGACGCAGCACCTGTAAGCGTTGATATATAGAAATGAAGATGAATATCTACGGATCGCTCGGGCTAACTTTGAAAAACAGTAATCAATTCAAGAGTTATCTCTACATTAATTCTAATGCTCAATTTTTGATGTCACGTGTGCGGGTGTATACTTTACCCATACTAGTATTGACAATTCTATTCTGATCAAACGATATATATATACTACAACCTTATCAGGCATTTCAATCTAATCGAAGATTTGGCACCAGCTGTATTTACAACATTTTCTGAGTATCAAATTATCCAATATCACCTTTCGTTAGTCTAGGAATATGAAAAGAAAGATCAAGTTTCAGCTTCTGGTATTTTTCAACTCTATAATAAATTTACTTATAAAATTTTAGCTAATCCATAAAATCTCTTTTCACCCGTTTGAAATTCCGATCAAGACATATATCTTGTTTCAGGACGGTAACATCCATCGTTTTTGAATACAATTTAAGTTCTTTTAATTTTTGATTAAGAAACATCACTGTAACTGGTGGTATCAAATCAAACTTACAGTATCCTAAATCTAAAAATTTCAATGATGGAAATTCCAAAAAACTGACATATTTTATATCATTGCATCCGAGAATCAATTTCTCTAGTTTCTTTAAATTTCCAAAAGAACCAACTAATTCTTCAATACGTAAGTTCTTCATGGTTAACACTTTAAGACTGGTTGGTAGTGCATCAGCATTTAATTGACCAAGAGCCCCACCTCTGAAATCAATCTCTTCAAGATTAGATTCCTTAAAATTCCATAGCTGCAATGAGTGAGAATTTAAACCCAAATAATGCATACGGAACACTTTTAATGATTTTGGCCATTGAACTATTTTATCTAATTCATCCATTCTTCCTAAGTCAGGGCATACTAATTGTAAGTTGTTTAATCCATCGGGCAAATGATACATAAAATCTGGTTTGTAAAAACACAAATGAGTAGCTTTTATTTGAAAATGTTTCACCAATGGAGGAATCCTGAAATCTCCTGGAAATCTTATTGTTCGTGTACGAATCCGTACATATTCTAAATCTTCATTAAACTGTAAATGCCCTTGACTAAACCTAATATCCCAAAGTTCCAAATGTTTTAATCTAGATGGAAGAACAAAAGTATTTAAATCAATTATAACAGAACTAGCCCACTTTATTGATACACGTTTTAAATTTGCAGGTAATGGTAATGGTCCATCGTATTCGCTTTCTGGCTCAAAATCTTTCCCTGAATATTCAAAAGTCTCCAACTCTGGAAACAAACCTTCCTCAAATAAACCAGCTGGGAAAACACAACCCTTCAAAGATATGTACTTTAATTTTTGAAATCTTCTCAAACCAGTAAAATCGGTTATGTTTTGACAATTTTCTAAGTTTAATGTTTTCAAATTGGGAGCAGTTATTCCAGTTTCGTCAAAAGATACAATTTTCAATTCCTTAAGCTGCAAATACTCTAGATTTACCAATTCTTTAGATATGATATTTACCGAGTCCAATGATGATTTGATAGATAGTTTCCGTAAATTTGGAGGCAAATTCAATTGGGTAAACCGATCATCCTTTATTGTCAATTCCTCCAAATCAGAAGCAAAAACATAATTTTGACCTTCTTCGTTACCATTAGAGAAGATAATGTCCAATTTTTTTACGCCAGGAATCACATAACTAATCAATGTGGTATTCAATAACAGAATATTTTTGACAATGGGTGATAATGTGATTGGATCTGGAAACTCCGATAGACTCAAATAATCAAATTTAATATTGGAATCCATCAACAATTTCTCCAAAATTTCTACCTCTGTATCTTCTAACCCGGAGAAAGTACTGTTGACGCTTGAAGCCTTAGTTAAAAGTTCTGGGCAAGTTAACAAAACATCCACAAATTGAGATAAACCTTTCATATGAAAAACTTTTGGATATATATTCCATTGATTTATACCTTTCTTCAAATTACCGAATTCAATGTTGAACGAGACACAATTGCAGTCAGCATAACCAACATCTGGTTCATAATTCCACCCATGTCTTTGAAGACCCTCAGTAATATTTACATTTGACAAGATTGTAGAAGCAACAACTTCTCTAATGGATGGGAAATACAAAAATTCAGCTAATATGCATTTTGGTAATTCATCAATAATTATAGTAATAACTTTGGGTGGTAGTTTTGCTAACTTGGTAAAAAAATCAGCATTGTTTTTTGCACGTGTCATGGTAATGGTTTGAATAGTTATATTCTTTTAGATTCAAATATGTAGACGGGTTGTTTCCTCGTTAAAAGTGGAAATTTAGTGATACGAAAATGGTACCTTCTTTTTCCCGACCCGTAAATTTTTTAGTGTCAAAGTTTGATGAATGTGTAAACGGAAATGCCCACAAAAAAAAGCCTAGGTTGGCCAGATAAATCACTTGCGCTCAAGGTATTACAATACATATCTAAATTAGCTACACCTAGATAGTTCAATATATTTGTTACCAGTGAAACCAACTACAAAAATAACCGCACAACCTGAAGAAATTTGCAGTATGGATAGGAGAGTTTTAGCTCTCGATAGGTGCGAATTTCCCCACCAATGTTGAATTTATTACACACGACAACGTGGGGGGAGGTGGTACTATCTTTTCTGACACAACCGTCGCGTAAACCAACAAAAAACTACAGAACTTTTCTCTTCCACCTGTTAAATACTACAGGGTACTTACGACATGGGTATATGACGACATCCATCCTTTGATGTTCCCGAACCTATCAGTTATGATTCAATCATATCAGACCTAACTACAGAATAGACTTTTCCATGGCATGACATTGTCGGAGATTTGCTGCTGAGAGATATATCATTAGCCAACGTTCGCTTAATCTACGTTTGGCTAACAGTTCTGTTAGGTTTAGAGATAAAGAGAATGCCAGACTGTCTGCTTTCAATGTCAAAGATATATGCAATGTGATTACGAGATTCCAGAGATCTTCATGTGATTTGTCCCTGTCCAATACATTACTTTACTCAAACTGTTGCATAGATGCATGCACTTCTACAATACAATACATAAATGCTACTTACTGTTATGTCAGAACATATTTATTAGTTAACAATTAAAGATCATTGGCGCTTAATCATTTCACTCAATGTTACTATATACTGAAAGGTTCAGTCAAATACAGGAAGGCAATGAGAAATAGCTATATTATTTCACATAATGAGTATCCAGCCAAGTATTCATTTTTAACTGCTTGCTTAAACTCAATGGATCCAGTAAAGAACATTGGAAAAGTTAATAAATTGGAAATCTGGTTATACACAATGAATCAAGTTTAGTTATAGATTTACGAATATTATCGCTCGTCAACAACTCATCAAATCAATCAAAGACTCTAATGTACATTCTATTAAACTATAGTTCTATAAACAGTCATTACTTTTATTTTGATTTTTTGGAGGTTCTTTTACTTAGGAGAATACCTATGTCTACGTTGTTTTTTTTAATGTGTTTCCATTCCATCGATCTGCCATATCATATAAAGTGTTGCAAACTTCTTTGATCATTTCAAGCTTTTCATCATTACTTAGTTTGAAGCTTTTGTTGTTATAAGCTTGCCAAAAAGTATTCACAGCAGTTTGTATGTCTGCGTTATTCTCCCCATCAACAAACTCGTAAGATGCATCATCATCATTCATATCAACTTCCGCATCAACAGATTGGTTGGGTGGAACTCTTCCCAATGGTAGGCTCCAGTTTTTGTCATCCACCTCAGGCTGTGCTGCAACATATCCGCATTCCCCTGATAATGGCCCTATCAAAGCGGGCCCTTCATCCGCATTGACCTCTAGAATGGTTTCATTATTTGTATTTTGTAACAAATATTGAAAATGGTATTGGTTTCGTTCATGGTCTTTTGTGGTGAGGTAACTTGAGATTGAAGACTAGTAAACGATTGTAGTTGCTCAATTTTAACTGTGGCATTGCCTGGAATTGGAGAATCATTACCTGACATCTTAAATATAATTGTAGTACAACAATAACAAGATCTTAGTATATATATAATAATAATTGTAGTAGTAATTGGTTATAGATAGTTGACTATGTAAGAAATCATCAAAAAATTCCTAGTGGTTGCGACTTAAAGGGGATTTGACACATATTTATAATACCGTCTTCGTGTTTCTAATACACTTTCAGGTTTATCCTCAATATGAATTAATCTGAACGTATTATTTGCATATGGTAGTTAGTCGACTTTTCATTAATTAAATAACTCAGGCTAATACTTTAATTTAACAATGACAATATTAGTTAACAACAATAACTATATTCACGATAACTATATTAAGGTAGTCAGCCTATATATAAAAGATAACCTTATTAGGCTTTCTACACTAATTGAGACTTAGTATTAGCTATATTGTCAACATCGTCTTTTATTGATCCTTCTTTCAACATTAAATGTTTGAAAACAGGATGCATAATACATTAAGAAATAAACTTTACCCATGTTTATATTACGGTGTTTGAGAATAAGATAAAGAAACTTTATACTAATAAGGTTCTTGTCAAAAGAATACTGACGCCATGGGTTGAAGTCACAGGAAGAGGTATTTTATTTTATAGAGACTATAATCTTCATCAGTACGTCTGAAAAGTTTAATATAACTACTTTCTGCCCTCTCAGTAGGGAATTACTATTCATTTCAATCAGAGAGTATGCGTGAGATATAGACTTTCGTGATTTAGAGTTATAGCTCTCTGTGCTTATTTTGTACACAATAATTTGGCTTAATCAAGATATGAATGATGAGTTTCATCATAGAGTGATCGATCTGATTCTGAAATACTATGGTAGCAGCTACGAATTAGTGTTATAGTCATAATTGTTAATTATATATATAAAGAATTGTCCAGTTGTCTTTTTTTAACACATCCCCAATGTTATCCCTCGTAGTAATTGTTTCATTTCATGCGTGGTATCATGATTAACCTTATCAGGCTGCCACGCTAAAGATTAAGATACATTTGCAGTAGTCAGAACATTCACAATAGCATCCTTAAAAGGTTGTTTTGTGATTGTCAAAGTTTTCAGGTGGAATCCTTTTCCCACGAGCAACACCAAATTCAGGTATCTTACCATCTGGTTCACCAAAAACATTAAGCAACAATGGGAGTTTCTCACCTAACCATAAAGCACTCGATGTGTGATCCTTCACATCATCGCCTGTTTGAGGATGAATTAAAACCGATAAGTTTCCATGATTCAACTGGAACCAACTCAAAACTTTGATGAACACTTCGGGTCTCAAAACATCAGCCTCCCAGAATTGAGTAACGTGTGGTCCAATAACTTTTGTATCAGGTAATCTTTTTACAATTATAGATCCATTGGCAGAGTCTTCTGGGAAATCGTTTAGCAATTTGTTCAACAATGATTTGGCTTCTTTGTCTGATTCTTCGTTGTGTGCATAATAGTAAACATGGAAATCATAATATTTCACTGGGTATGTAAATTGCAAGCCATATCTAGATGTAGTTGCAATTGAAGGATCTTCTTTTGGTAGGTGTGTGACGTATTCCATTTGAGTAGATACTTTTTCAAGTTGGAAAAATTAAAAAGACTAATATTGAATTATCACTCCAGAAATTGATTACATAGTGAAAATTTTGCAGATTCGTTTATTAAATTGCTACAGTTCTTTATCATTTTAGAGTGGCACATTTTCATCAAATATGAAAAATCTAAATCTTACGAGAAAACTTTAGGAATTCGCACGGCACCATTGTTTAACAAATTAGAACTATTTATCTCCTCTTTAAATGTGTTGCTATAATTGGAAACCATACTTTATGGTAGGTTCAAATTATTATTTGCCCTCTCTGGCTCAAACTACACATTTGATAGCCCCTTTTGGGGACACTATTTTCTCTACTTTGCAAACCCCATTTAAACTGAGCTCAATTTCTGTTTTCTTAATATCCCATGAATAATCACTTCTACTCAACGTGCCACTTACAGGATGTTAATCTGATTCTAGGACGACTGTGTCGTAAAAACATAACCTATCTTATTTTTTAAACTAAGTTTCTATAAACCATACAAAACTAAATTACTATAGAGCTGCAAATTTTTAAAACTTCAATTAACTCAAATCTTTTTTAACCATGGTTCTGCAAATAGGGTGGTAAATATGCTCGTACTTCTTAAACACCTCTAAAGCAAATTCATGACTAATGCCTTTCCTCAACAACAAATATCCAGGTCTGACATATTTCATACGACCAATTGTACCCAACCAACTAGCAAAAGATTGCACCAATGTATCTTGGGATGAGTATTTACCATAACTAATCAACAATTCGTTCCAACGAGAAATAATTTCCCCATTTTTACTTGCTCCATATTTAGGGTATATTTCTGGGAACAATCTAATAGTTTCAGGTTTAACGTCAAGAGTCTTGAATTTTTCTGTCAAGGTTTCCAAAAACAACATGTCTTGCTCACCTTCAAAATCGGCAGTTTCGTCACCTGGAAGGTCACCTCCATTTTTGACATAAGCGACCCATTTATCTACCAAAGCATATACTTGATTGGCCAAAGTGACATCAAATTCTGGCTTTTGTGGAAGTCCAGAAACAAATAACCAAGTTTCCCAATCTATGTTGTCCAAAATTTCGGCTTTACCCTTTGGTTCGTAGAATTCATACAAAGTATCAACAAATTGAGCAGTATTCAAAGATTGATATTTGAATTTGTTAAAATAATATTTAATAAATGGGTCAAATTCTTTTATACCTCCCAATTTAGTCTCTAAATGATACAAGAAGAAAAACCCTTTTTCATAAGGAATTCTAGAAAACGAATCATCTGGATCACCATTCTCTAAATCCAAAACCAATTTGGTATATCTCTTATCAAATGTTTCACAGGTATCAGCTAATTCATTCCATCCATTAATCATATTGAAATGTCTCACTTGTTCACCATATTTCTCTGCATCTTTTCTACCTTCTTCTTTGGCTTCAGCTGCTGCAATGGCACCAATAATTCTTCTTTCTAAATATACAGTCCAACCTTCATTGAGCCAGAAATGTTCCCAGGAACTATTGGTAACTAAATTACCGGACCATGAATGAGCCAATTCGTGGGCCATGACTTTGGTTTGAGTACGATCACCACTGATTAAAGTTGGTGTCAATTGAGTCATATTGGGGATTTCCATACCTCCATATGGGAAACTAGATGGCAATACCAAGGAATCAAATCTAGACCATTCGTATTCGAAAACTATTTTTTCAGCAATTTGAATAAAATTCTCCATATCTTTTTCAAATTCCCATTGACATTTTTTCAAACTTGGCTCTTCACTATATACATCTGATCTTGGACCAATTGGAGCTTTAAGCAAGTTACCAGAAGTAATTGACACCAAGTAAGATGGGATAGGGATTGGTTGATCGAAATGATATGTGTTTGGCTCGTCAGTTGGTTGAGCTCTACCTGACATGGTTACCACGGCTGGTGAATGACCTGTGAATTTGTAAGGGGATTTAACTGCTGGTGTGTCAAAGCATGGAAACAAACTTCTGGCATGAATGGCTTCACATTGAGAGAAAACATAGGGACCGGTGTCACCTTGAATAAATTGAATAGCAGTACATTTGTCCGTGGTGGTGAAAGATATTTCAACTTGAATTTCACTTTCGTTGGGGTTAATAGGAATTCTCAATGGTGCCCCGTAAATTGGTGTAACTGGTTTCAATTCAAATGACACTTCTTTCCCGTTGACTTTTGTACTTTTTATGTTTAATGCAGATGTATCCAATATAACTTCACTTGCATTATCCAAGTTTTTCAAATCATAAACAACTGTTCCGTCCAATGTTTTGGATTCAAAAGAAACTGTCAAAGTCAAATCTGTGTGAATAACTTTGAACTTGGAATAATTCGAGTTGGTACATGGATCCAATTCGTGGAAACGCTTTTTGATGCTTTCGACAATTGCTCTAGTCATGTTAGTTGTGGATATTAATAGAAGACTAGAAAGGAGTAATGAAAAGAAAAAGAGATGACACAAGTTTCTACACTTTTTTTTGTGAGTACCAACGTATTAATTGTTCAACGGCGTTCTTTATACCAAAAACGACATAGAGTGGCTCATTTTGTTTCCAATTTTGTTGCACTGGCGATATTCGCACTATTTTTTTCGTGCCATCTGCGGCCATGTCAAAAGGTCAGATTGCCGCAAATTAAAGAATACCAATTGTAAATTAATAACATTAAAAATCCTACTTAAATCAAGAAACGTGTTCAGCACGTTCTTGTTGTTGCTCTGCTTCAGTTGGTGTCTTTTTCTTTTCTCTTTTTTTACTTGCTTCTGCGACCAATTCTTCAAAAACCCTAGCTTCTTCAGCTTCAGCTTCTGTACGTGTCATAGAAACAAAAACATTACCTATTAGTCTTAATGCTTTGGCACGAGCAACTCTAGTCTCAAGTGACACATCTTTGTCCTCCAATATGTTATCACAAACAGCACGGACAGTACCTTGAATCTCGAATTTTGATCCATTCCATGCAGCCGCTAACACTTTACCCATAAGATATTTTTCCATTTCAGCCAATTCTTCAGCAGTGTGTTTGGCAGGTTCTTTAGTTTCAGATTTGCTGACACTTCCTTCTACTTCTTGTCCTTCTTTGAGTTGAGAATCACCAGTCGAACTACCTTCAGTTCCAGCAGCCGGCTTATCTTGAGACTTTTGTTGTTGTTGTTCCTTTTTCACCTCTTCCAACTCTTTCTCCAATTTCGATACTTCTTCGTTGGCTTGTTTCTTGGCTTCTTCCTCTTCTGCTTCCTTTTTAGCATGATACTCATTGTCCTGTTGCATTTGTGTATACTCTTCCATTGTTCTTTGTGCATCTAATGCAGCCGAAACTGTCTTAAACGTATCTTTCACAACACCCCCTTTTTCCTTCATTGACCACCAAAACCCACCCCAACCGAAAAATGTCTGGTTCTTCAAAAATATTTTTGACTTGGTTTTATAAATATGTCCAATAGTGTGTAAAATTTCTAATCCAAAACTTTCCATTTTCAAAGATTCAGCTTCATATTTGATTTTAGTTTGGAAAGACTCAACTACATCATCTTTCATATCAGTTTCAGTGAATAACGATAATTTGTTAATCAATTTTTTACTCAATTCATTTCTAGTTTCGATTTTTTTCACTCGACACTCTTCTTCAAACTTTTCCAATTCCTCCTTACGTTTTTTCTCTTCGAGTTCCTTTTCAGTTAACTGGTTTCCAGGAGTATTTTCACCATTTGCTAATAAGCGAGGTTCAGTTGATGATTTGTGGCCATTCTCTGTAGTGTCAAGCTTTTGTTTCTTCGATTCATTGGATTCCTTTGACTCATCAGACCCAGTTCCAGCAGTCTTAGTATCCTTTTTCTTGTCTGCATCATCAGAATATCCAGATAGTTCAGCTGATTTTGATAATTCCAGTAACAAACTCAATTCTCCAATCCAATCTTTAAATGCTTCACCACCAAAAATCATGGAAAAAAATTCAGCGGGATCTTCAAACCCTTCTTGAGGAATTGATTCCTGTTTACCATATTTATCATATTTTGCTCTTAACGTTTCATCACTCAATACTTGATATGCTTCACCAACTTCTTGGAATTTAGCGGCGGCATCAGGATCATTGGGATTCTTATCTGGATGTAACTTAATCGCAGCTTTACGATACGCCTTTTTGATTTCTAATGATGTGGCACTGGTTTCAATGTTTAAAAGATCGTAATACGTAGTATCGACTACCATGTTGATTGTTAGTGGTATAGTTTATAAAACGAAATAGATTGTTTGTCAATAAAAAGAAAATTAAAAAACAAAAAAAATCTCCCAATCTAATAATCTATGAAATTAAAATACCAAAAAAAAAAAAAATAAATAAATTAGGTAAATAAATAAATAAATAATTCGCCAATTCTCAAGCCGTGTAATGATTTTAGACTATATGTATAATTCTTAGATAATCAGATACTTGAACGTATGTCTGTAGTTGTGGTTGTTAATTAGAAAGTCGTGGAGCAAACACAGAGTTAGTTTGTTTGATGACTTGCGATTTTCTTTTTGAAAACATTCTTTTTCGTCTTCTTCAGTGTTTGTGTGGCAAAGAGAAAAAAAAGCACGATACCAAGAGGAAACACTACTCAAGACCTAACAACATAATAAGATAGAGATATATACATTTGAATATTAGACATCTATTTACAACTTCAATGCAATGAATCTATTGAGAGTAATATACTTTTCTCAATTCAACAATCTTTTTACCTCTATTAGCAGCCAATTCTTCGAGTGATCGTTGTTGTGTCAACGCCTTGAAAAACCCATTGGCCACAGTTAATGGGTTTCTTGATTTGTAAATTTTACCTTTTAAATCTTTTATACCGGCTGCTTGACAGATTTCGAAAATATTCTTGTTACATCTCAATCCAAACCCAATTGGTGCTGGAGAAAACTTCAATTTGGTGGCATGATACTTGTATTCAAAACTTCCAAGAATGGTTCTATCTTCATAACGGTAAACTGGGGTCAAGTTCTTTACAGCATTCCAATGGGCTTTGGTGGCAGCAGTACGGATACCATCTCTTGATTTCCCTATACCTAAACCAACCATACCATTCTTGTCACCTGCCACAGATAAAACAAAGAAATTGGCAATATTACCTTTTGCTGTCTTCAATGAAACTCTTTTCATGATCAATGGACGTACATATAATCTTCTAATATATCTTTCATCCAACCCAGTTAAATCTGATAATTCTTGAGCAATTTGCTGTGGGGTTTTTATACCTGTAGGTTCATCCTTTTGTGTGGCAACTGGTGCATCAGAAAATCGTATTTTCAAAGCACTTCTATCAGGAGAACTTACTTGAGGAATCTCAGGATATGGAGCTCTTCCTAACCCTTGATTAGGATATATTATAGGCTCTTCCCATTCTGGATCATTAAATGAATAATCAAATTCTTCATCTGTTGGTCCCACTTTAGACTTGGCGTCAGATCCTTTCAATTGTAAATTCAAATATTGTTCTGGTGTAACAAGCGATTCAGCAGCCTGAATACTCTGTAATATTTCCGGGTTATAGTATTTACTTAAAAATTCAGTATGTTTATTGATTTTGTTGTTTGTTGATTGATTAGAACTCTTACTTCCGGTTTCTGATGCGAAAACTGTTCTTGATGTGGTTAAACATCTCTTCAAAACAGATATTGGTTGTAATGTCCTCTTCAACATTATGTGGTTAATATGGAACGACGATGTTGAGTTGACTGCTCTATCACTTACGATTTTTCTTTCAATATTAAAAATTTTTTCTCCTTCTCTCTGTCGCTCTCTCTCATTCAATAGTTGTGTCTGATCAACAAAATAATTGGACACAAAAAAAAAGGCGAGCCACCTGCACATAATCCACAAACTATCACCAAAACAACATTCAAGGTCCTATATTCTACTATTCTACAAATAACTAAAAACATAAACACGGATTATGTAAAGACAAACCAGTTGGATAAATCAACCAAATAAATAGCCAGGTAAATAAATAAGTGAATGAACAAGTTTGTTGGATAAAAATAAACACATTTAAAAGAATGTTCTCGATAGAATGACGTTTCTCAACTCAAGGTGTCACACCTTTATCATCGGTACTTTCAACTTGTTCCTTCTCTTTCAGTTCTGAATTTAAATCTTCATCCAATGCACCAACATCGTCAGCGCTTCCATTCACTGGTCTCTGAATTGGTGAGTTTTTTATTTTTTCATTTTCTTGTTGCAAATTGATTACTTCTTTCTTCAATTTATCAACTTCCTTCTCAAGACGTTTACCAAACACATCAATATAGTAAGTAGCACCATTATAGGAAGCCCATAAGAATATAAACACCACAAATGCTCCACATGCGTGTTTATATTTGAACCAAATGGGGCATGGAGTCATGGTGAGTACTTGATAGAAAAACTGAATCAATGTGAATGCCAAAGTTTGCATCCACAAATAAGGCAACCCATTGACAAATTTTCCTAATGGTGTGCTTTTGTTTTTATTTTTTAAATACAGGAATGAAGTTACTTTCCCCTTTTCAATTTGGTCCTTCTTTCTAATCGAAATAAAATAATGATATGAAACTTGCCAGATTGTATAATATATCGAGGTAGTAATTATGCTGGCAACAAAGTTCCAGTTATCAATAGCAGCAATACCAGGATAACGCAGCTTGATATATTCCTCGGGTAATTCATGCACCATCACAAACATGGTAACCGGTGGCATCACATGGATAAATGACGATGTAGTCTTTTCGATCGAATGTAAAACTAACGAGTTTCTCCATGTGATTACTGCCCACGATAACGTTCCCAACGACAAAGAAAACACTGAAACAAACAAGGTAGGCGATTCAGGGAATACCCAAATGAACAACATTAGTAACAAGTTGACGTAATAACACAAATCAGCTAAATAATATTGGAAGGACAGTTTAAAGTAAGTGTAAAAACGAATTGGCATTAACACCACAAATAACGCAGTGTGGAAATAAGGAAAATAAATTGGATATTTACCAATGATAAACCCGGCACAAAAAATTAAAAAGACCGAAGTAGCATAAAACGCCTTTTCCGTCGCTGAACTTTCAAGTTGTTTATGGACTCGTTTATCAAAATTCTGGAGTCTTTGATTGATTATTTCCTGTAACTTGTCCAATTCCAAGTTTTTAGTATGAAGTTTTTGTTTCGTTTTGGTTTTCATTTCATTGAGGTTTAAACCAAAATCAAAATCGTTGGCAAACATCAATTTTGACATGTCAAGGTATGGTACTGAACCAGTTGAGTTGCTTCTTGATAATGAAGACATGTTATGTGAGGAGGGGGGTTTCTTCTCTATGTTGATATGGTAGATATGTGTCGACTAGATAAAGTAAAGAAAAGTAAAAAAGAAAAAAGTAAACTCGAAATAAAGTAAAATAAACGATTGCTAATTAATCGATGGATGGATGAATAATAAGTGATAAATATATATTTGCCAAAAAGAAAACAAACAACAATAGATACACACACCAAATTACACCAAGAAGCGTCACCAAAAAAAAAAAAACGACAATTGCCCAAAAGAAAAAAGCATACAACTTAAATTTGCCACGTGCAATTGTAACCAAACAACAAGAGACAGTTTTACAATACTACAACAAGAATAGACTCATTACAATTCATTTATTTTTTAATGGCGTCAAAACTATACATCTTCTTATTATTCCTACCATCATCTTTATGAGGATGTTTTTGATGATATTCAAAACACTCTAAAATACATTTCTTCACATTATCAACACTTTCTCGACTCAATTGGAAATGACATGCTATTCTTTGTCCCATAAGCTTGACGTTATACTTTGTTCTTCCCAATTCAACTAATCTATTCGGATCCATTTTATTGGCCTTCAAATCGAGAAACACAAGACTGGTATCCACTGGTGATTCCAATTTGATTCCGTGTTCTTGGCAAAAGTCGCCAATTTGTTTAGCATAATTGTGTGATAATTCAAGTTTTGAAAGATTATAATCAATAGCATGTATGGCCATAGCAGACATTATACCGGCCTGCCTTATTCCTCCACCACTTTGTTTTTTGAAATGGTTAGCTTTACGAATGAATTTTTCATCTCCAACCAATACTGAACCAATTGGTGCTCCCAATGACTTGGATAAACATAATGAAACACTGTCAAAATATGAACAGTATTCTTTAATACTAATTCCGGTTGCCACACTAGCATTCCATAATCTGGCCCCGTCTAAATGCAATCTGATATCATTTTCACGACAAAATTCACTGATTTTACGTATTTCTTCTATTGGAATTATGATTCCGTGTAAGGTATTTTCCAATGAGATTACTTTGGTTGGAGCAGCATGAATATCTCCATCATCATAAGTTACATTTGCCAAAACATCTTCAAAGGTCAAGTAATTTCCATTTGATGGTCGAACTGGATGTACCATAGCTTGACTCAATGTAGCCAATCCACCAGCTTCATGTAAAAACACATGAGCACGGTAGTCACATAATATACTATATGGAGGTTGAACAAGATTAGCTCTTAATCCAATTTGATTTGACATGGTTCCACTAACACAAAATAAAGCTGCTGGTTTCCCAGTTATCTCACACATTTTACTTTCCAAACGTAATGTGGTTTCGTCTTCTTGGTACACGGAATCACCAAATGTGGCATTCATAAATCCATCTTCAACCATGGCCCTAGTTGGAACAGTAAATGTATCGCTTCTGAACTCATTAAAAGTGGTAAAAGTTTCTTCTTCGTCTGCTGTCATATTAATGTGGTGTGCTGAGTAATATGTGTCGTATAGATGCAAAAAAAAGGGAAAAAGGAAAGGAAAAAGTAAAAAAAGTTATTAATCTATCAAACCAAAATAGCAAACCAAAAGCTTATAACAAATAATATTAAATTAGAATTGATATAAGATAAAGAATAAAGAAAGAAAAGGGGACAACTAAGAATACTGAAAATAAATTGTGAAGAAAATAAACCTACTTATATAAAAATAATAAAACCCATTGGGTTGTTATTTGTCATTTTGAAATGAGTAATTTTAATTTTTTGCTTTCTTTTTTTTCACCTGATGGGATCAAAACAGAAACATACGTTAGTAAAACTTATTGTTTGTTACTCTTTCCTTTCTGTTGCTTCTCCTCCTCCCCCCCTCCTCCTCCTCCTCCAACTTCCGTCCATCGCCTGCAAAATTTAACCGTTGGTGTTGTGCTGTAAATGCCGAGAATATTTTTTGTTTTTGCATTGTAGTTTTTCCGCGATGTTTTTTTTTGCCCACTCAATAAAGAAAGAAAAAGAAATTTTTTTGCCGCAAGGTTAGTTTAGAGTATGCAGTAAATTTCTCCATCTTTAAATCGCCACAACTAGTCCCAAAAGGTATCTTACATCTAGAATGCCGCATAAATCTCATTTGGTGTCTACAAATTAACGCTTGCTACATCTAGATTTATTCCGCTAAGTTATAAAATTTGTCTAGGAAATGGACCCATCTACGATGTTGGATGGAAGAGAGTAAACTGTTCACCAAACTCCGTCACTAACACTTTATGTTTCCTTTCAATTGATACACTCATACACACATTCACTAAGCCTCTATTATCTGGCTAGGAGAAACAAACCATAACCTAAAAGGATGAGAAAACTCGGCTATGAACGGTAATAAAATGTGTGTTTTGGAGAGAGAAAAAAAAAGAAAGAGTGAATTGTAGCAACAAAATGTTAACCATTGGTTCTTAGTTGGTTCAGAAAGTAGTTACTCCTCATTTAAGAGTAAAAATTTCTTATGTTTCCTCTATAGTCCCCTGATACGGTGAGCTCCAAATGAAACCAATAAATAAATGTTAGAATGATAAATAAAAAAGAAATTTCTATCATTACGGAATTTGAATAACAAAACCTAAACGAGAGAGATTCCCGCAAAAAAAAAAGAAAGGACTATGCTAATAACGTGATGCAATTATTATTACACTATATACTGCTCCCAAACAATTTTTATAATCTACCAAAAACCCACCAAATTCATTATCACCTATATACTCGTAGAATAATAAAGAGATCTAAACTTGCTACCTTGCTTACCACTCATCTGTAAAATTGTATTGTTTCTGTTTTGTGTGTATTCTCTCTACCTCTTTCCCTTTTTTTCTTTCCAGCTCAATTTTAGTGTGGAGTCCGTGTGGATGTCTAACTTCTTAGCTTGAAATAAACGTTTTTAGAGCGTCAACCCCGCTATTTGAAAAACTGCTCTGTTCCTCCAATAACCGAATCATTTTCATCATTATCACTCTTGAAAGAAGTCAAATTTGGATGTGGTTGTTGTTGCTGTAAGTGTGACTGCGGCTGTGACTGTAGCTGTTGGTCATTCACTTGTGTATTCGACAGATTGACTCCGTACAAGCTATCAGTGGGGTTGTGGATACTAATATTGTTACCAAATGGTGAAAAATCACCATTGCCTTGTGTAGATACCCCACCAAAATCAAAACCACGGATCGGATTACTACCTCCTCCTCCATTAAGGCTGGTAGCATCATTTCTCCAAATCTGTGAGTTACTGGAAACTGCCCTGGTATGTGTACCATTTGTTGGATTTAACAATGAGTTTTGACTCTTATCATCTAACCAAATATTTGTTGATTGTGATGGAGAAATCAAAAAACCAGATTGTTGAGTTGGATTCAACAAATCGTTAGCACTTAAATTGTTACCATTATTTGTCGTAGTACCCCAAACCCCATCAGCTAAATTACTGTTACTTTGAGTTAAAGAAGGTGAGCTGTATCTGTACAATAACGAATTATAATCACCATAATTCAAAGCCGCATTGTTATGCAACGGAAGTGGCGAATTGATTCCTCTAGTATAAATATTATCGTCATATGGGAATCCGTTAAGATGGGTTGAGGCAAGATTATTTGTTGATATGGAAGTATCTATCGGCATCAATGTATTCCCACTATTCAAATCCAAATTATGGGCAGCATTAATCTGATCCAAACTAATATATGGCTGTTCTTGATGACCAAATGAATTGCTTGGTAAATAATCATTGTTGGATAATACTTGAGGAGCAATTGGCGGTGGCAGTGGTTGATGTTGTTGTGACTGTGGCTGCTGTTGCTGTTGTTTCAAGAGTACTTGTTGTTGAGAATGTGGTGATCCCAATTCACCATCTGATTCCTCTTTTGAATAAACATTGCCATAGTAATTATAGAAATTGTTATTTTGTTTCAAATGATCTTCAGTTGGCGATAAGTTTCTTTTACCATTAAATTTTGGTTTTGGTAAAGCATTACTAAAGCCTCCAAATTCTATTGAAGCTTGATATTCTGTCATCTTTACCGGTTGATAATTTTGATCTAAATTCATTCTTGCAACCTCTAAAGCCTGATGAATAGATACAAATTTCTTGATCTCGGCTCTAAATGCTTCTTTCCAATTCTGTTCAAACTCTTGGTATTGATTGATCTCATGCATAATTTCATCTTGCCAGGAAGGAACAATTTGAATTATCTTTACAATTGCATCAAATGCATTTTTGGACAACGAGCCGTCTCTATTGAAAACTGATGTGGCAGTGTTATTTGTTGCTGTTGCTGTTGTAGAAGTGTTGGAAACGGCCGTGTTGTTGGCTGTTGTTGCCGATGATAATGACGAAGGCAGTAATTGGGATACACCATTGTTATCTGATTGTGTATTGGAGCTCCCCGCTTGATTGAATGCATCTATAAGTGGTTTTAATTGGTTCAAGATAGAAATTAACTCTTTTCTTTCTAATGCAATGAGTTTCATATTTTCTTCAGTTTTTTCCATATCCGATTTAGTATTGGATATTTTCTGTTTTATTGAATCAACCTCTTGTTTAATTTTTGTTTTTTCTTGATCTTCTGTATTCAACGCATGAGTGTTCTTTTCACGTAATTTTTTGATTTTATTTTCATTCTCTTCAAATTTTGTATTAAATAATGAAAGGGTATTTTTTAATGCATTTAATTGAGTCGTTAGTTTTGATTTTTGAAATGAAAGATTATCTTTCTTTCTTTCCAATGATTTTAAATCATGGTCTTTTTTCAGTTTGTTATCCGATTCCTCTTCAAATTCTCGTTTGTGATGACTCAAATCTCGTTGTAAAGTTTCATGTTCTTGAGAAATACTCGATTGAAATTGTTTATATTCAGTGTTGGTCTTGGCCAATTCATTTTGAAATTTGACAATATAATCATTCAACAAATTTGAATCTTTGATATTCTTGATTTGGTCTATGGTTATGGTTTCCAATGCTGATTGATCTAAGGTCCCACTAATAGGTTCGATCTCTTTGATCTCGGTCTCCAAATGATCAACATTGACAATCCCATCTAGTTCTTTGTCATTGGAGGTATGAACAAATACTGGCTTGGATTGTGATTTGAAATTGGTTATTGAATTCACAGCAATAATTTCAATCTGATATAGTTGATGGGGTGTCAAATTATTCAATCTACAAGACGTAGAAGTCAATGTCGCTGCCTCTTGTTCATTCACCACAATCACATAATACAAGTTTTCATCGAATTTAATTTCAATATCCCAATGAATCACAATAGATCTTTCAGAAATGGAATCGATACATAATATTGGGGTATGAGGAATCTCGATATTCAAATCTTCAATCAATTTTTCTACTGGTGTTTGTAGAACCAGAAAAAATCTGTATAAAAGCCATAGAACTGCAGGTACTACAGTTATTAACACCTCTATCATAGGGATTGTATAAGTTGTACCTTAAGTGGAAAATGAAAGACTAGTTTGCAGTTTTCAACTTGTTTGAAAATACTCAAAGTAACAAAAAATTTTGGTGCAATACTAAGAGAAAATTTTTTTAAAGAGTCAAGTAGTGTGCGAGTGCACCAAAAAGAAAATAGAACATTGAATATAAATTTCAACAACCAACAGGAACAAACAATGAAATTAGCAAGCGCAAAAAAACTAGAACTACCGCCCAACAACAACAACAACATATTATTAGGTCTAATTATTTTTGACACATCGAAATATCAGTCGCGTGAATACAAATTTAATTTAATCAACACACACACACAAAACAAGCTGAAATTTACTAATTCTACAACGCAAGCAAATGTTAACAATAATGTTCAATCACTTTATAAAGTAAAATAATTGGGGATATTCGATTAAAAAAGAAGAAAAAAGACTAAATTTTTGTAAAAACAATAAAAAATATATATAAAAAGAATCAAAAAGGGCAACGGAAGCAAGTAGCACATAATTTGTGTATGAGTGCTTTTTTTTGTTATTGATATCAAACAATGTAGGAACAAGTCCCCAGTATGGGAAGTTATGTGATCATTCCGGTAAAACAATACATCAACTTCACTTAATATTTAGTTCTGACATTGGCAACTAATTCAGTAGCTTTGTCTAAATCAATATCTTCAATTGACTTGATAAAGACACTGAAATCAGTGTTTTCGTGGAAACCAGCCAATCCTTCCCTAACATTAGTAACTTTTTGTTGAAGATAATCAGCATTGGAAAAAGCGTACAAATCAACGTCAACTGAAGTGTGGTCAGGAGATCCCCAGTAAGCTTTGGCTCTTGAGGAAGTCAAGTTGGCAATAGCAACACCAAGAGTGGTGGCAGTAGTAGTAGAGTTCTTTTGAGCAATATTAACGAGTCTAGTGACTTCTTCGTCAGTGTAGTTGGTCAATCCTAAACCTTGTTCAATGACGGTTTCTTTGACAAAATCAGCTAATTTGTCTTGTTCTTTATAAGTCAAGATTTGTTTAGCTAAGTACTCACCAGAATGAGTAGCATTAAAAACAACTTTGAAATCATTTGGTGTTTTTTGGTTAAGAACAAGACCACCAGTTTCGTGATCAGCTGTGGCAACAACAACGGTATCAACATCGGCATTCTTGGTATAGTTGTGAACCAAGTTAATAACTTGATCGTATTCAAGTGCTTCTTGAGCATGGGCTTGAACACAATTTTCATGACCAGAATGATCAATTCTGGAACTTTCAACCATCAAAAAGAAACCTTTATCATTATCCTTGGTGTGTTCAGTTAAAGCATTTAAAGCTACCTGAGTTTGTTCAACCAAGTTAGGATATTCAGAATCTTTACGGTCAATTCTGTATGGGTAGTTGTCTTTGGCAAATAAACCTAATAATGGTAAAGAAACATTCTTACCCTTGTCCAAACTGTCAAAACCAGCTCTGTCACCAACATATGTCCAAGTACCATTCTTTTGGACTTCTTCAATCAAACTTCTATTATCTCTTCTTTTACCACCTTGGTCAAGACCAATAAACCAGTCTCTACCACCACCAATAATCAAATCAGCGACTGGACCCATTGGGTGAGTTTGACCAACCATTTGTTCAACAATAAGATCTTGGTCGGATCTTGATTCAGCGTGACTGACCCAAACACATGGAGTAGCATCACCAACTGAAGTAGTGACAACAAGTCCAACGGTGTAACCCAACAATTTAAGAGCTTCACCAATAGCACCCACTGGTTTCTTATTGACATCAACTGAGATTTGACCATTGATGGTTTTGTGACCAGTGGCTAATGCAGTACCAGCAGCAGCAGAATCAGTAATAAAAGATGAATTGGATGATGTTCTTTGGGTACCAATCAAGAATGAGTCCATGAATAAAAGATCTCTTGGGGACAAGTTGTTTTTAACTTGTTTATAATGACGAGCTAAAGTGACACCACTTGGACCAAACCCATCACCTATTAACAAAATAATGTTTTTCTTTTTAGGTTTAGAGTTATCAACAGGAGCAGCATCAACAGTGGTGAACAAGTATAAGTATACGGCCAAAGCCAATGTGGTAAGGTTTAATAATTTTGGAAAGATAAAAGCCATTTTAGCAAGGAGAAATTGATGATGATTGGAAAATGAGATTTTTGTAGAGAGAGGAAACTATCAAGACAAGGTTGCACAATTGATGACTTTTAGTCACTATTTATACAATTATTTGTCCCAATACAATGAAAGTACATTCAACAACTATACTGGTTGCGAAAATCGTTCACCTTCTGAACCACATGGGGTAGAAAGAAAGGGAGAAAAAAACATACTCCTCCCCATAAATGCTGCAGTTATTATTACCTCGAAAGAGTTATTGTTAGTTTGGGTTTGGTTTGGTTCTTTTTGACAAGAAATTTTTCAGATAAAATGCAGTGTTATTGTTATTGGTTTTACTTAATTAGATGTTCATTTAATTAAATTGAGTTGTAACTTTAATTCTCGAGAAAATTAGGAAATTGGTACCGGATATGTATTTAATTGGCAAAAACTTAGTATAACAAAATATAGGTCAGATACTTAGTAATGCTGTAAAAATGAAAGAACATCAAGGTATTGTATTGAAGTTATATTTTAATTACGTTTTTGGGGGTTATCCCTTAAGGATCCCCAATTTGAAACTGCTTGAATTTTAATGAACTTTTCGAAATCTTGGGTTAAAGTACCCCTAATTGACAAAACAACTAATTTCAATCGATACTCGGATTAGTTTTCTTTTTTCTATTTTTTTTTCTTGTTTTCTTGGTAAAACAAAAAAACAATTAAGAAGAACCATAAATCTGATAATATAATTGAGGGACACATGGGCCATGTCAATGGAAAAGTAGGTAATTTGCAATAAATACTCAATTATAAATTAAGCATAAATGTCTTGGCATTGGAATTAAGTGGCTCTACACAGTGTGAGGTTTCAGAAAGATGTTAGAACAAAAACTTATTCTTTTGCCATTATTCAATATTGACTAAACTCATGGTTCCTCCGCTGTTTCTAATTTTAATT
>OBUW01000416.1_pt1 | contig 24574 bp, 15 predicted proteins | sample 1475761 | NCBI WGS metagenome assembly OBUW01 (sample SAMEA2579908, study PRJEB22360) | human gut metagenome | biome: human gut; feature: human-associated habitat; material: faeces | place: Denmark | collected 2008/2010
TAAAGAACAATTAAAGAAAAGGTAAAAGATCTTGAAAATTCTTTTATATTGGAGTTTATTTTATTCTAATTATCAAAATTTTTCTTTTTTTTCATTGATTCAATTATTCATTTTAATTTATATTCATATACTTATAGATATTAAACTTTCTTGTTATTATTTGCATCACCACCCTATCCACAACTTATATTACTAATAATGTTTAAAATATTTTCACGTCCTAATAATAATAATAATTCAGACACCAATACTCCACCAGGGTCTCCTTCTAATAAAGTAATATTTGCCGATTCATTTTGGTCTTGGTATATTGATAGTTATTTAATTAATGATAAACAAACTCATATTAAACATACACCTTATAATATCACCAAATATTCGGATAAATCTCATGATGTAACCACTTTACAAAAATATTTCACCACCAATAAATTAACTCCTATACCTTCAACGACACAAATAATTGCTATATTAAAATCACCTTTTACTCAAGGAGATTTAAATAAATCATATTATTTAATACGAATGTTTCAATTATCTAGTCAAGGATTATTTTTAACTAATTCCCCCATGGATAAATTAAATCATCCAATACAATTTTTGGGTGCAGAAAATTGGGATAATGTCATGTGTTATTTGGATGCATTATTATTTGCCATGTTTGCTAATTTAGAAAGTTTTGAACCAATACTATTTATACCTAATCATTCTGAATATTTATTAAATCAATTATCAGCATTATTAAGAGTTTATGTCAATTTATTACGTTCAGGAAATTTAATCACTACGGATTTAACGGCGAAAATTTGTGAAGCATTGATGAAATTAGGATTCACTGAAGCATTAAGTCATAAACAACAAGATTCAGCTACATTATTTGAATTTTTGACTCAAACTTTAAATATGCCATTATTAACATTTAAAATAGATATTAAACATGGTGGTAAATTTAGTAAACATGATGATGAAAAAATATCTAAAGAAAGAATATTATTTGTTAGTATTCCTAATGAAGAAGTTGAAGATGAATTATTACCTGTTGAAAAAAGTAGTATTAGTCATACTGAAAAAGTTGACAAGAAATCAACCACCACTACCACCACCACCATCACCACCGCTACCGCCACCATCATAGAAAAACCACCAACACACCAAGTCAATGATAATGAAATAAAAGAACTACCTCAGGTAGATGAAGAAGATGACCCTAATCAAGATCAAGAAGAAGATCTGATATTATTGGAAGAATGTTTAGAACATTATTTCAACAATTCAATAAGTGTTAAACGTGAATTAGAAAGAAGAGCGACATTATCTCACATCACTGAAGGAGTTACTGCCACTAATTTAAACGACGATGAATTTTCTTCTTCTGCTCCTCCTCCTCGAGTAATCACTACACCAATGTCAAATAAATATGAATTTGAAACAATTGAAAACATTGATGATAAAACTCGGTTACGATCAAATAGTGTGAAATCAGATAATATTAAAGTTGGAGTACGACAACGATCATCTACTACGTTATCATTTTGGTCAGTTGGCACCGATAATAAGAGTAATAATGATAAACTGAGACGGGGTAGTACATCTGGTAAAGAAGTCAGTTTACCAGCATGGATGTTTCTTCGATTATTACCATTTTATACTGATGATAATGTTATAACCAATGAATTACAAAGTGTTGTGAAAACATCTAAAGAATTTGCCACCAGAAGACCAATTTTACCAATTTGTTTAAAAAGATATCGATTCAATTCTGGGGCTGCTTCAGGGACTCGATCACAAAAAAGAATAATTATCCCACCATTTATTGATTTACCTCAATTTGTTGCTGATGATATTGATGATAATAGTTGTTCATTTAGATTAATTCTTGAAAGTGCTATATGTCATCGTGGGGATAAAATTGAACTGGGTCATTTCATTGCTGTTGTTCGTAAACATACTAATAAAATTAATGAAACTGAACAAGAAGCAAATAATTCAACTTGGTATCTTTATGATGATATGAAAAAAAATTCTCGAGTTGTTGAAAAAACTTTTACAGAAATTTTTAAAGATGAATGGCCATATATGTTATTTTATCGATTAGTGAGTAATCATGAAGTTAGTGGTGCATCATCTATAAATAGTGATAATAATACTAACAACAACAACAACAACAACAACAACAATAATAATAATAATATTGTTGTTCCACCTCAAGGTTCAAAAGGAAATTATTGGTTGTCACAGGAGGAAACATCACCACAACCATTGGAAACCAACAATAATTTATCAGTGAAAACACCAACCAAAAGTATTCCAATTCTGAATGTATCACCAATAGATCCCAAATATATTGATATTCGAAATAAATATTATTGGTATTTCACTGATGATGATAAAAATTATTTTAAAGAAGAATCAATAAAATTAAAAGATGGTAATTCTAGTTTTACATTAAGTCCTCAATTTAGAAGAAATAGTCAATGGAGTGTTAATTCAAATATTAGTTTTGTACAATTGGATAAAGATAAAGATAAAGATAAAGAAAAAGAAAAAGAAAAGAAATCATCTTCCAATAATAATAATAATAGTAGTATTCATACTATCACTAGTAAAAATTCCAACTTTACAAAATCGAAAATTGAAAAACCAGATAATGATGATAGTATTACTGGTGCTACTAATACTACTACTATTACAAAACCATCAAATTTGCTTAATAAAGAAAATGAAATCAAATCCTCTCCACATTCATCAATTTGGAAACGAGCAATTAAATTGACAACATCACCAAGTGTTAAAATTGATTCTACTGAATCAGTAGGAGAACTTAATAAACAAATATCTCCAATTAATTTAGATACATCAAACAATGATACTACTACTTCTACTACTACTACTACTACTACTTCATTACCTAAAACATTAAGAAATTTAGAAAATAATCAAAAGAAACATCGTCATCCATTTTCTCATAAAAAATCTAAATCAAAAAGACAAGATGATTATAAAAAAGAACATTGTATAATGATGTAACTAATATATATAGGTGGTGGGTATATATATATATATATATATACTTATTTATTTATTTATTTATTTAATTAATCACAATAATATATTTCACCAGAATTCCCAGCAATGGCAACTTTACTAGTTTCTTGAGGATGAGCAACAATACAAGTCAATGGTTTCTTCTTGGTGGTGTTATCAATAATTTTCAATTTTTTAATTAATTTACAAGTTTTCCAATCCCAAAAATAAGCAAATCCATTACAATCACCACTCATTAATATTTTCCCATCAGGACTAAAATCAATTTCTATTCCATACCCAGCAATTTGATGTCCGGTGAAAAATTTTTTCTTATACCATTTAAATTTCCCATACAGATGAATCACTTTAATTGAATTATCCATAGATTGTAAAGCAATATAATTTGCTTGTGGATGAATTTTTATACAAGGTATTGAATGTTGTGAAGGATCAGTTATTACTTTAATAGGAATATTTATTTGCCATGACCAAATTCTTACGGTTTTATCATCAGATGAAGAAATAAATTTATCTAAACCCAATGATTTTAAATCATTAATTGATCCTTGATGATGATCATAAATTTGTATTGGATTAGTATATTGTATAGAATTAAAATCATAATGTTCAATAGTAAAATTCGATAACCCTACAATGAACTCTGTGTTATTTTTATTGTTAGGATTAAATAATAATACATTTGGAATAGATTTTAATTTTATAGATTTAATCATTTCACCAGTTTTAGTATCCCATAATCTTATATATTTATCATATCCACAACTTAAAAATCGTTCACCCGATTGATTAAAAATTATATCTTTAACGGGTAAATTATGTCCTTTAAAAATTCTTAATAATTGATATTGTTTACCTTGAAAAGTATTATAAATTGACCATAATTTAATTAAATTATCATTACCACATGATAATAATAAATGTCCGGAATTAGGGAAAAATCTTAATCGATTAATTCCTTTTTTATGACCTGGGAAAATATGAATGACTCGTTTAGGAACAAAACATTCTTGAATATGTTGTTGCTGTTGTTGTTGTTGTTGTTGTTGATGATGATGATCATTATTTAATGATGTTTGTTTATTGTTATTACTAGTATTGGGTAGATTTTTGGGTATTGTCATATATGATCTTCCTTGATAATCAAATTCTTGTTCACCAACAAATTCTGAACTTGGTTCAAATGTATAGTTATTGGTGGTAGACACAACAGAAGTTATTTCCTCATGGTTGTTATCTTCTATTTCAATATTAGAACTAGGTATGTTTTGCTCATTTTCATTATTATTGTTGTTGTTGTTGGCGTTATTTTCATTATCAGATGAATTATTGGTCCATGGATCAATCCCATATCTTGATCTTTGTTTATAACGTTGCCGTTTCAATTGTTTAGCTAATTTTTTAGCATTATTTGATATTTTCCGATCGTTGTTGATATGAAAAGTATCATTTTCAAGTATCGATGACAGAATTTGTTGAAATGATCCAGCAAATGTTTTCACTTTTTTAAATGGTGGTCGCTCATTATCTTTTTCGTCATCACTTGAACCTGATGATGATGATGATGATGAATATCCTTGTAATATTGACATTGTATTGTCTAATTTAATTATTAGTATTTGATGATCATCGCATGGTGGGTGTGGGTGGTTAGTTTTTTTGTTCACGAAAAAAAAAAAAAAAAAAAAAGTGCACCAAAAAATTTTTGATATTGATCAATCACTTCTTTCTTCATTGTGTAAAAACTACTAGCCGACATAAGATGGGTAAAAGAAGAGTAGATGAAGAATCCGATTCAGATATTGATGTTAGTTCAACCGATTCAGAAACTGAATTAGAAAGCACACAACAACAACAACAACAACAAGAAGGTGCTACTACAATTCAAGAAACTGTTGATGTTGATTTTGATTTTTTTGATTTAAATCCTCAAATTGATTTCCATGCTACTAAGAATTTTTTAAGACAATTATTTGGTGATGATAATGGAGAATTTAATTTAAGTGAAATAGCCGATTTAATTTTACGAGAAAATTCCGTGGGGACATCAATTAAAACTGAAGGAATGGAAAGTGATCCATTTGCAATTTTAAGTGTAATTAATTTAACTAATAATTTAAATGTGGCCGTGATTAAACAATTGATTGAATATATTTTAAATAAAACCAAATTTAAAACTGAATTCAATATTATTTTGAAAAAATTGTTAACCAATCAGAACGATACTACTAGAGATAGGAAATTTAAAACTGGATTAATAATTAGTGAAAGATTTATAAATATGCCAGTTGAAGTGATTCCACCAATGTATAAAATGCTTTTACAAGAAATGGAAAAAGCTGAAGATGCTCATGAAAATTATGAATTTGATTATTTTTTAATTATATCAAGAGTTTATCAATTAGTTGATCCAGTGGAAAGAGAAGATGAAGATCACGAAAAAGAATCCAATCGTAAAAAGAAGAACAAGAATAAGAAGAAGAAATTGGCTAATAATGAACCAAAACCAATAGAAATGGATTATTTCCATCTTGAAGATCAAATTTTGGAATCAAATACTCAATTTAAAGGAATATTTGAATATAATAATGAAAATAAACAAGAAACAGATTCAAGAAGAGTATTTACTGAATATGGTATTGATCCTAAATTAAGTTTAATCTTAATTGATAAAGATAATTTAGCTAAATCAGTCATTGAAATAGAACAACAATTCCCACCTCCATAAAAAGAAATAGATTTACAATGATGATGATGATGATGAAGATGATTTATAGATGTATAGATGTATAGATGGCTTCTCTTTTGTATATTCCACTTTTTTTCAGACAAATGCACACGACAAATTATTATGGAAGAAAAAAAATTTTTCACCTTCGCTAACAAAACATCTTCCTCCCATACTCTACTAATCAGATACTCCCCCTTTTCTTGATCTTTTAATCAATTAACCCCCCCCCCCCTAATTATGGCTCCACCTCATAAGAATCATAATTTCCGTCCAGAAAACGTTTTAAAACGTGCTGAAGATTTAATTGCTGTTGGACAAAAGGAAGCAGCATTAGATACATTATATGAATTAATTACTTCAAAAAGAATTCGTTATTTACAAGTTCAAGATTTAGAACCTATTGCTAGTTTATTGATTGAATTAGCAGTTGAATTAAGAAAAGGTAAATTAGCTAAAGATGCATTACATCAATATAAAAAAAATATTCAATTACTGGAAAATGGGTTAGAAAGTGTTCAAACCATTGTTCGTAAATTTATTGATTTAGCAGAAAAGAAATTAGATGCTGCTCAAACTAAAGCTGATATTAAAATTGATGAAGAAGAAAATGCTGCTGCTGCTGCTGCTGCTACAAGTAGTGCTGGTGCAGGTGGTGCTGGTGGTGATGCAGGTGGTGCTGGTGCAGGTGGTGATGATGATTTAGAAACTGCACAAACTCCAGAAAGTATTTTATTAAGTGCTGTTTCCAATACTGATTCAGCTGATCGTACTGAAAGAGAATTAGTTACTCCATGGTTAAGATTTTTATGGGAAGCATTTAGAGCTGTTTTAGATATTTTAAGAAATAATTCTAAATTGGAAATCACTTATTCTGCTATTGTTAATCAAGCTTTTAAATTTTGTTTAAATTTCAATAGAAAAGCAGAATTTAGAAGATTATGTGAATTATTAAGAACTCATATGCAATCAGTTACTACTCAAACTACTACTAAAACTAGTGGTCATAATGCCATTGATTTATCCGATGCCGAAACCGTGCAACGTTATTTAGATCAAAGATTTGCTCAATTGAATATTGCTGTTAAATTAGAATTATGGCAAGAATCATTTAGATCAGTCGATGATGTTCATTCATTAATTACTGCATCTAAAAAAGCACCAAAACCAAATATGATGGCTAATTATTATGAAAATTTGGCAAGAATTTTTGCTGTTTCTGATAATACTTTATATCATGCTGCTGCTTGGAATAAATTTTTCAATTTATATTCTCAATCACCTTTAGCTACTGATGAAGAATTGAAAAGATATGCTTCAGTCTTGGTTTTATCAACTTTATCAATCCCACAAAGAGTGGTTCAAGATGTTGATGAACACAAGAGTAAAAATTCTAAATTATCTTCATTATTGAATTTAACTCATGTTCCAACTAGAGAAGGATTAATTAAATCGATTTTGTCGAGATCAATTTTGAAATATGTTGATGAACCAATTCAACAATTGTTTGAATTATTAGAAGGTGGTGATTTTCATCCATTATCAATTAAACAAGAAATTAGTCAACTTTTTCAAATCATTGAATCCGATAAAGAATTTAAAAAATATATTCCTACTTTAACTGAAGTCATTTTAATTAGAATTTTCCAACAAGTTTCTCAAGTTTATGATGCAGTTAAATTAGATTTCTTGATTTCTTTAGGTATTTTCCCCGATTTAGAATATTCTTTATCGGAATTACAAGTTGAAGATTTGATTGTTAATGCTGTTAAAGATGATTTAGTATCTTTAACTATTGATCATGAATCAGGGGTTGTTTCATTTAAATCTAATCCATTTGATGAAATTGATCAAGAATTTGCTAATGCTGGTACTACCACCACTAACACTATCACCACCACCACCATTGGTACTTCTAGATTACAAATATCACCAGCAGAATTGGTTCGTACTCAAATTAGTAAATTAGCTGCGACATTAAGTGAATCGATTTATTTGATTGATCCAAATTATGAAGCTCGTCAACAACAAGCTAAACAACAAGCATTACAACGTTGTATTAAAGATATGGTTAATGAACAACAAAGAATTGCTGATCGTTCCAAGATTTTGAAAGATCGTAAAGTTGCTGCTGAAAAACGTAAACGTGAAGAAGAAGAACGTCAAGCCCGTTTAAGACAAGAAAAATTGGCAATGGAACAAAAATTAGAACAAGAAAGATTAATAGCTGAACAAGAACGTAAAAAATTGGAAAAATTAGAGAAAGAACGTGAATTAATTAAAGAAAATGAAAAACGTAAAATTGCTGAAGAAATTAATGCTAAGGGGATCATTAAAATTGATTTAAATAATTTGAAAGATTTAGATACGACAAAATTACAATTGATGCAAATTGAACAATTAAATAAAGATAAAAAAGAATTGGAAACTAAATTACAAGCCACGGCTAAAAAAGCTGATCATTTAGAAAGAGCTTATAGAAGATATGAATTGAATTTATTAGAAGCTGATTTGGAAATTCAATTGGATTTAGAAAAGAAAGATTATGAATTTTTGAAACAATCGAAAATTAATAAAGCTAAAAAAGATCATGATAATGCTATTGAATTAAAGAAAAGATTACAAAGAATTTTACCCGATTATAGTAAATTTAAATCAGAAATTGATGCCAAGAATGAAGTTAAATTGAAACAATTACAAAAAGAAGCTCAAATTAAATTTGAAAAGGCAAAACAAGAACGTATTGAATCAGTTAAAAAACATCGTATTGAAGAATTGAAAATTAGAAAGGAAAGAGAACGTAAAGCTGCTGCTGAAGAAGCGGCAAGACAAGCTAAAGCTGCTGAAATGGCTAAATTGAAAGAAGAATTAAGAATTCAAAAAGAAAAAGATGAAGCTTTAGCAAGAAAAAGAGCTGAATTGGAAGCTGCTGCTGCTGCCGCTGCTGCTCCATCACCATCACCACCACCAAAGAAAACAATGACATTTGCTGAAAGAATGAGATTAAAGAGAGAAGGTAAATTACCATAAATAATAAAGTCTGTATAGTTAAGTAATCATTGATAGTCTCTTAGTGGGAAATAGTAATTGAACAAAGTTTCTAGTATACTTAAAGTTGTGTTATTAAGTAGAGATGTTGAGCCGAACCTAATGGTGAAAAATTTTATCCTGCCCAGCCCCGCCCCGCCCTGCCCTCTCCCCACACCACACCACACCACACAAGTAGAAAATCTGGACTGAAATTTTTCTCTCCTTCCTTCCTTCTTTCTTTCTTTCTTTCTTTCTTTCTTTTATTACATCACACATTATAAAAGAACCACTCCTATTTCCTTATTAAACTCCCAACTCAATTGAATAACTTTTCATTCTTTAGGATTGAAAAATTATCGTTATGTCATCCTCCAATCCATCAATTACTATTATTGGATCATTAAATTATGATTTAGTCACATATACAAATAAAGTTCCCCAAGGTGGAGAAACTTATCAAGCAAATTCATTTGAAACTCATGTTGGAGGTAAAGGATTAAATGAATCTATTGCCGTTGCCAAATTAACTCCTAAAAATTCCTTATTATTGAGCAGTACTAGTAGTAGTACTACTACTAGCAGTGGTGATGGTGATGGTGCTATCCGTATGGTGGGTAAAATTGGTGATGATTCATTTGGTCAACAATTGAAACAATTTTTAATTGATAATAAAGTTAATGTTGATCATGTTCACACGGTGAATAATCAAACTTCAGGAGTTGCGGTGATTTTAGTAGAAGAAGAAACTGGTGAAAATCGAATTTTAATCACTCTGGCAGCAAATGGTGAATTAAAATTAGATGATAAAGAATATGAATCGATTTTCCCCAAAACTACTGGAAGCATCACCACCACCACCACCACCACCAAAGAAGGGGAGGGGGGGTATCTCTCATTTGTGATTTTACAAAATGAATATCCTGATACGGTTAAATCGATTAATTGGATAAAATCAAATCGTCCACAATTAAATATTGCCTATAATCCATCACCATTTAAATCAGAATTAATTACTAAAGAATTATTATCAAAAATAGATTTATTAATAGTTAATGAAGGTGAAGCATTAGATGTTGCTAATCATTTATTAAAAAATTCTCATCAACAAGATTTAATTGATAAAATTAATCAAATCAACAAAAGTAATGTCACAAACTCTACTGGCAATAATCATACATTGTTGGTTGAAGTGTTTCTGAAATTAGCCATTGAATTACAAAAATTAATTAATCCTGATAATATACAAATTATTGTTATAACTATGGGTAGTAAAGGATCTATTTATATTGCCAAAAATAGTGGTGGTGGTAGTGGTGGTAGTCAAACCACTCCACAATTCATTAAATCTAGAAAAGTTGAAAAAGTCATTGATACAACTGGAGCAGGTGATACATTTTTCGGAGCAATTGTACTGAATTTAGCATTAGGTAAACTGATTGATTATGCCATTAAATTTGCAACTACTGCGAGTAGTTTAACAATTCAAAAGAAAGGTGCCGCTGAAGGAATTCCAAGTTATGAAGAAGTAATGGAAATTTTGTAGGGTTGTTGTTTGTTGCAAAAAAAGAAAAACCAAGATGGTAGATAATATATATATATATAGACAATCACAAACAAAGTAAGTTTTGATTATAAACCATCATTTCTTTTTTAAAATACAATTCTAATAATTAAACGTTCATTAATAATTAAAGATTATAAAATACTATCTATACAAGTTATTAAATTTTAATGTCAATCAAATAAATATCAACAAAAACAAAAAAAAGTAGATATTACACCATAAACACTAGCGACAACAACCGTCATACCTCTCTAAATACAACTCTTCTGCCTGACTATTTATGCCTTTCTGGAACGTACGGTTTTGGCTGTGGAGTTTGTATTAGATGGAATTTGAACACCTGAAGCATGAACATATTCATTAACTTGAGCAGCAACCCCACCTTTAACCGATTTAACAATTTTTGATTTAGTAGAATCTTTTCTACGATAAACATCAATATAAAATGCAATAAATAACACCAAATAAGATGATAAAATGGCACAACCAGAATAAGCAGCAATCATAGTACCAGCACAATCTCCACAATAAGGTAAAACTTTAGAGAAATGAGTAATAACAACTTTTTGATAAGTACCAAAATAAACAAATACTAAATCAATAATAAATTGAATGATTTGAAATCTAGTGACCCATTCTTTCCACCAAACTCTTATACCTCTAGCGGCTAAGAAATAATACCAATACATCAATACATGAACCGCCAAATTTAATGAAATTGGTACCCAAGAAATCGAAGTAGTACCAACTAATTGAGTATAACATAATAAAGCAGTAGCTCCATGATGATAAGTATGTAAAAATGTCAATTTTTTCTGTTTAACCACTAAGAAAACCGTATCGATAAATTCAATAAATTTGGTGATATAATTAAGATAATATAATGTAATTAAAGGTTGAGTCCAAGCTTTAATATCACAAATGGTATAAAATAATCCATGATGATAAATCATGGGGATGATTTGTTCACACATTAATATTAATAACGTGAATGATAAAGTAGTTAAAAATAAATTATGAATTTGAAATAATCCATTCAAAACAAATGGTTTAATATTGAATTTTTTGAAGATATAATCACCACCAAATATCACAATATAATAAATAGTTATAGCCATAAGAGCTTCTGGTAATGTTGATAATGGTAAATGACCAGAAATAAATTGAAATTGTGATGGAATAAATTTATTGTTAGTAGCTTGACTAATAACTTTATCAAAGATTGGCCATAATTGAATACCAAATGGAGTATCCCAAGTAGGAATTGGAAATGATGAAGATAATGAAGACATGATAATGGTAAACCCAGAATAAAAAATGTGATAAATTATAATTAAGCGAATGTGTAATCCCAAAAATTCTTCCTCTAAATAATTTAAAAAAAAAAAAATCCAAGTAAGTTCAAACTTATACAGATATATATATATATATACTTGTGGGAACTTAGTTGGTGGTGAAAAAAAAAAATACAAAATAGTTAACTATAACTATAACTATAACAAGAAGAAGAAGTTAACTTAAACTAGAATAATGAAAAAAGCCACTCCAAGATTAAAGAATTAAAAAAAATGAAAAATTTTTCTTCAAAAGTAAAAGTAAAAGTAAAAGCAAAAGAAATTTGTTGTTTCTTTGTTTGTTTGTTTTTGGTTTGGTTTTATGTGCGATGATTGATTTAATTGATTGATTTAAAAAATGTCGTGTCGATGACTATTGAGTGAGTGAGTGGGTGAGTGAGTGAGTGGTGTTGGTGTTGGTGTTGGTGTTGGTCAATGAGACACGATTACTTTTCTCTTTTTTGGTTGAAGAAGAAATGTCGTACAATACTCAATATGCAGGAAATACACGACCCGCCAAATTAAATTTTTCTTTCATTTCTTTTTTTTTTTTGACAGATTCAATTTAATGTCGTTTCCACACGAAAAAGAGAAAAACACACACATTAGGTTGCGACATTTATCATCACGTACCGACTAATTTGAACACAAACTAATTAATGCTGGCAATAATAAAGTAAAATATAAATAGGGGGAAAGGAAGGAAGGAAAGAAGGAAGGAAGGAAGGAAGATAATGGGAGGAGGGGAAATCACAAAATAAAAATGGGGCTCTAAACCAAGAACTAAGAAAGAAAGAGGAGTAAAAAAAAAAAACACTTCACCTTAAATAGGAGAAGAAGATGATGATCGAAATTTATTACACTTTCACATGTTTAACTTCTTTCTTTCTTTCTTTCTTTCTTTGGCACAGCGACTAAATTTTTTTTTTTACAAGAACGCGTCCTTTTTTTTTTTCAATTTATGTTTTTACATACAAGAAGTTTAACCATTTTGGTTGTAATATTACTGAATTGACCTTTTTATTAATATAGTATTATGAATGTGGATGGGGGGGTGGGTCACTTGAATTTATTGAACATCATTTTGGTGTAAGTTCTGCTGTTAACTTACACAATTGGCGGTAATACTGATCCCCTATATCAAATTGTGTACAGGTTACACGCACCACAGTATTTTGTGATTTTCGCGCTGTGTCGGCACCAAGATTGATACCGAACTCACACGACCGAGTTACGAGAAGTATTTTTACTCTTTGGCACTTCATCTCTTTTAATACTTTTCACTCAGGAATATTCACCATAGTATCATTATTTAGATTGTTTGGATTGAAATCAGACATGACTAACCACCAACAGGAGGACCCTGTATCATTATCATCTACAAATGAATTTAATTCTTCAAGTGGTGAAGATTCATCATCTGATTCTTCCTCCTCGTCCTCTTCTGAAGAAGAAGAAGAAGAAGAAGACTTGATGATTACTAAACCCATTTACATGTCCAAGACTACTAGGAATAAAGAAGGTTCTCTCAATAATCAGATCACGAATACAAATGAAGAAAAAGGACAATTAGAGGAAAAAAGTGGTGATAATTCAAATGAACATACTAATAGGAAGAAACAAATCACAATATCAAAACTCGATCATCAAGTAATTCAAGATCCTAGTGATAATAAATTGGAATTTGATGGAGTTGATGATACTGATGATATTGATCCTGAATTAGAATATGAAAATTGGAAAATTAGAGAATTGAATCGATTTAAACGGGATCAAGATATAATTAAACAAATTGAATTAGAAAAAGAAGATCAATTACGTAGAAACAATTGATGACTAAATCGTATTGGAGGTTCTTTTTTGGTGTATTAATTATTGGGGTTTGTTTGTTAGTTGGATGATCAAAAGTATTTCAAGATTTTTTTGCAATGATTTTTGGGGAGGCGAGGGAAATTATCCGATTTTTCAAATTGCCTCCCACCACCAACGGAAAATTGTTTTAGTATTACTGGCTGTTTTTTTTTCTATTATTATATATATATATACCCTTGAAATCTACCAACCAACCAACCAGCCAACCGACCGACCCACTTAGTGTCAATTATTTACCTTAATTAAAACATGTCATTAATCCCATTACCTGAATCGTTGATACCATTCCTAGATCCTTATTTACCTAACATAAAAGTCACCACCACTAACAATGAATCTTTGAAACGTCCATTTGTTACATTAACTTATGCACAATCTTTAGATTCTAAAATAGCAGCTCAACCAGGTACACAAACTAAATTATCACATTTGGAAACTAAAACAATGACACATTATTTAAGATCCAAACATGATGCAATATTAGTTGGTATTGGGACCATTTTAGCTGATGATCCGAAATTGAATTGTCGATACATTTTTGAATCGGTGAAACCAAATGAACAAAGGATTTTGCATCAAATCAGACCAGTTGTAATTGATCCTCATGGTAAATGGCAATATCATCAAAGTCAATTGTGTCAAATTTGTCAACCGTCAACAACAACAACAACAACAACAACAACAAAAAAAAAAAACTCTGAATCATCACCAGTATCAGTACCAGTACCAGCCGGTTTGGCTCCATTTATAATCATTGATGAATCAACTATACCTAATATTGAATCAGAAAAAATGGTGATTAAACAAGGTGGGAAATATATTAAATTACCATTATTATTATCAACGACGACTAAAACTAAAATATCTGATAATTGGCGGGAAATCTTACAAAAATTATATCAATTGGGATTAAAATCTATTATGATTGAAGGTGGTGCTAAAATTATTAATGATTTATTATCAATTAATAATAGTACTGATGATGATGATGATGATGACCAGAAGCTTATTGATAGTGTAATTATTACTATTGCTCCTGTGTTTCTTGGTTGTAATGGTGTTACTGTACATCCTTATCATAATGTTTTACTAAAAGATATTAATTGGTGGACAGGAATTCAAGATAGTATAATAGCTGCTAGAATTGATTATCATCAATAGTTTACTTTACTTTACTTTACTTTACTTTACTTTACTTTACTTTATTTATTTAATTATTTAATTGAATTAATACATATACAAATTATTCTTTTTTCTTGAAGAATTTTCTCTTTTATAAACAAATTCTATATGATGCATAACGACCAGAAGTTTCTGATCTTCTAATAATTTTCACAATTTCACCACGTTTTAAACCTAAATATCTAGCTACAGGATCTTCTCGTTGAATTCTTGGTAATTGTGATTCTTTTAATCTATATCTAGTTAATAATTCTTTTTTTTCTTCACGATTTAATTTTAAATGTTTAGGAACTAATTCATGATGAGTAATATTAACGATTAAATCATTTTCTTGAAAAATTTCAATTGTTGCTGGTGATACAGTAGGGATTAATTTATTAGCACTTGGAGTCATTGAATTTTGATAAATAAAAATCCCCGTTGAAAAATTTTTTTCAGTAATATGAATACAAAAATTCCTCATAGTTTTAATTCCAACTGATGCTTCATCACAAAATTCAACCCATAATGATCCAGTTTCAGGAAATTTTTCTAATGTTTCAGCTGTAGGAGTAGCTTGGAAACACATTTGTTTACGTTGTGGTGTCCCCATAGAATCACAAATTTTCGATCGAAATTCTTCTAATGTCATATCAAGTTCTTCTTGTGATATATAATATCCCTATATATATAAATGGTAATTTTTAGTTAGTAACAAAACAAATTCTCCCCTTCCCTGAAAAAAAAATAGTATGTTTCCCCCCCCCCTACTCAAAATGATTAAATTATTGAAATAATCATCAAATGTATAGTTATGTCTCTCAACCCATGAAGCACAATACTAACGATTGGTACTTCAATTCTTTTGTTTAGATCTTTCCATTGGGGGGGTTGCTCGATAGTGGCTTTTCAATAATCCATCATCAAGTGAGGTTCATTTTCACTCTTCACTCTTCTTCTTCTTCTTCTTCTTTTAATACATACCCTATCTCTAACCATTTCTTTAACGGTTTTAAAACTTCTGAATAAACGAGAAACAGCTCTATCGGTATCATCCATTTTTGAAAAAAAAAAAAATAAAACTTATATTAAATAGATGTGATGAATGCAAACAAAAAAAAAAATAAGATGTGAACTTATCAAATATAGTGAAAAAAAAAAATAAAAAAATCCTGTTTATGTTGTAAGTTGATCAGTGATGATTCTTTAAGAATATTGATGATTGTTGATTAGTTAAGTTAAGTTAAGTTAAGTTATGTGTCGATGATGATGTCGATGATGTTGGTTTAGAAGTTCAATTTTGATTTTTTTTTTTTTCTCATTTTTTTTTCTTTTCGATGTGATGGAAAAAAAAGGAAGAACCAAAATGTCTAACTTTCATATCATGTCGCAAAATGTCGCAAAAATTACACTTGATTCTACATCACCTCTTGGGTGGTTTCTCTTCATAATTTAATAACAACTTATTCTGCATGCTATTACAGTTTTGGTCTGTCTGTCTGTCTCTCTCTCTCTCTCTCTCTCTATATATATATATATATATATCAAACGACTAATAACTTCTTGGGGGTTTATTTATTTTATTTATCATATTTACGTCTAAATTGTAATTCAATATCACTACTACTTTTCCAAATCTTGGTTTTTATAGTTTGTAAAGTTAAATCATTATTTAATTCTTGACCTTTACATTGTAATACTAACCAATCACTGGGAATTAAATTTTTATCTTTCATTTCTTTAGTAGTATTAGCAAATTTTTCCACTAAATAATTTAAAATTTTCAGTACTCTTAACATATTATGAGATGTTAATTTAATTGATGATTCTAATTCAGGTAATTTTTTAATTTTTTTATTTGATTTCCCACCAATTTTTAAATATGACGGTAATTGATTATAATCAACTTCGGTTAATTGAAATGTTATTTTGGGGGATTCCTTTATTGGATGTTTATTAAATAATATTGGTTGACCAATCCATTTAGGTACCATTAATCGTAAATCTTGAATCAATTGGTATGACAAAGAAGAAGAAGAAGAAAAAGAAAAAGAAGAAGAAGAAGAAGACGTATTGAATGTTATCGTGTTCTTGGTTGAAGAATCATTAAAATTGTTATTAGTATGGTGACTTAAATTTAGGAGATCTTGATATTCAAATGAAAATAAATCACGATAATTTCCTAAATCTGATGAATATTCAAATATAGTAATCAATAAATCTTTAGGGAAATGAATATCACCACGAATTATTGGATAATATCTTAAATCTGCAATTCCATTATTGGTTTCTTTATTGGTTTTTGATATTGATGTAGTTATTTCATCAACTCCTAAAATCGATTCTAATACTTTCCCTTTTGTCATATTTACTGGTACATTATATTTATCCCAATATATTTTTTTATTGATTTGTAATAATTTCATTATAGTATCACCATAATCAAAATTAACTGAATTTTCATAAACATCTTCTGGAGTATTGATAAATTCATTCACTATTGTATATAAACTTGATGTACCATTATTAGAATTATCACCTATATTGCTAGTGGATTTTTCAATTGGTACATCCACAATACTAGTATTAGTTGATGTTGCTGGTGATGATTGATTTGATGAAGTTGAATTCTTTATAAGTGATGACGATTTTTTCCCAAAATATTTCAACATTTTACTATTCCCACCATTTGAAGGTATGATTGGATTATTGCTTTGTTTAAGATTTTTCAATTCTTCTCTTAATATAAAATCAAATTCTTGTTCGTATAATGCATAACCTCTAAAAATTGAATTTAACATAATAATACCAAGATAAAATCTATCGTCATTGCTAACATTTGGTTTGGTTTTACCAGTAAATCTTGAAAGATTATCACTATGATTAACATCCAAAAATGGATACAGAGATATTAATTCATCATAATATACTTCAACATTCAAATAAGAAGATTCTTTTATGGTGACTAATAACTTCCCTGATTTGATTTCAACTTCACACCAATTGTTTAACGTATCCGAAGTTTGATATTGCTCAAATAAATCTTCCATTTCTTTGATTCGATTATCTAATTCTTTACTAGATAACAATTTTTGTGATGACCGTATCTCTTTTTCCTGTTCTTGTTGTTGTTGTTGTTGTTGTTGCTTTTGTTGCTGATATGGGAAAATTTTTACAATTTTGAATATCACTAAATCCCAAATTTTAATATTCCCATTCAAATAAAGCACCATGATTTGACGTCGATTATTAAACATTTTTTTGGCAACAATACTTTTCGGCACTAAATCATATTTTTCAATTGGTGAAATATTGAATGGAATCAAAGTTATTTGTTCAATTGGTATAGGATTCAATAAAATTTCTATTGGAGTCAAATCAATAGTTTTATTGCGATTATTGTTTTGATCATCATTATTGCTAGTTTGTAATTTGACCATTAATGGATTAGTTTCATCTTTGAATGCATTTATGAATTCACTCGATAAACCTCCATTGACATTTAAAAACATAGAATCAAAATCTTCTCTAGACAGGATATTCTCATCATCTTGCTCGTCACCAAAACCATCACCAGTAAAAATGTCACTGGCTTTTGCATCTAATGATATTGGTCTTGTATTATCTGAGAAAAGATTATGGTGTTGTTGTTTGTTGTTGCCATGAGAAAGTGTACTTTGTAAATCAATATTATTGTTAGGATGAGTATCCATTGATAAATGACTGATCAAATCATAAAAATCTGAATTCAAATCTTCAGTAGGAGGATTGGATTGACCGTCATGAAGCAACAATTCATCATTGTTATCATTACCAACGCCAATGCCATTATTGGTATTATATGAATAATCCAAACATTGTCGGAGATATTGATATTGAGATAATTGACAAGTATCAGGATTAATATATCTAGTCATAGATTCCATATTTGTTGCAAATATGGTATCCTGTTCTGGTTCATGACAGATTGACAATATGGGTGATGTACTTTTAGCAATCAAAGTCGATATACCCAATTTCTCATCAATATAGTTGTTTTCATAATTACTAAACCCAAATTCATCATCGTTAGAGGTTCTAGTATTGAAAATTGAAACTCTTGATAAATCAGTTTTAATAATATTACCACTCTTATCACCAGAATAAAAAGTTTTAAATGAATCATGACTAGTTGACTGGGAATATAATGACCATACTGAATCATCATGAATATCGAAATTCTTGTAAACTTTAAATGTTCTTAAATCCCATAACTTGATTGTCGTGTCAGATGACCCACTCAATATAAATTGGTCATTCATAAGTAAACATCGAATATTATCTTGATGACCAATCAAATTACGAATAAAAGGATTATTGGCACGTTGATCAAATATATTGATTGTGTTATTGGGACCCCCGGTACTGATAATATTGCTGTGGTTATTTGATAATGAGTAAATTGACGGTGATAGTACTCCATTTGCTTTATTCTCTATCAATTGAATTGGTTTCAATTCGTTTAAATCCCAAACAATGATTTTGCCATCGAGTCCACCACTGACAATGGTTGGTTTGGTGACAAAAGGGGATAATTTTTTAATATAATCTGTATGGATATTGGGTAATTTATGAATATTAGTTCCCTTATTGTGACTTTTATTGCTGTTGGTAAGTTCATTCACATGCTGTGTGGGCAAATCAATTATCTTTATCGATAAATCTGAAGAACAAGTAATCAAGTTTTGATCATTATTTATCAATTGCATATCATTAATCCAATCGAAATGCAAATTATAATTTTCAACAATATTGAAATTAGAACTGGTATTGCCATTGTAATTGTATGATAAGGGATTAGATGATATTGAAGTTTCTAAACGTAACAATTTTTCATCAAGATCTAAACAATCGGAAAACAAATCATCCTGGCTATTGTTTCCGCTATGCTGATTGGAATATGATTGAGTACTATGTGGTTGCCAGACTTTAACATTCCCATCCCTACCAGCAGTGTATAATTGACGATTTGATGAGGAATACTGAATAGAATTGATGGGTAGAATATGATTTTCATTTGAATTGGAATCTCCTAATATATATGATAACCCTCTCTTTGTTTTAATTGAGGGAACAGTTGTTGTATTAGTGGTGCCGGTGCCAGTAGTAGTGTTGGTGGTAGTGATATTTGATAGTATAGATGATTTGTCATTGTTGTTATTTATCCTAGACATGGTTAATTGATAATAATGGATTGTTGACACCAAAATGGAGGATAGTCTATTATATGGATAATGGATATAGATATGGGTGTATATATGTATCTGTGAATGTATTGAAAGATGAAATTGAATTAAGAAATGTAATTATTGTTATAAAAATGAAGAAAAGAAAATTTCCATAGTAATGAAATTAACATATAAATGAATGGAAAAAGGGAAAGAAAAAAACAAGGAGAATAAAATTTAATTTTCTTTTCCTTTGTCTTTTTGTCTTTCGTCGTTGTTCGTTGTCGCAAAAAATAATGAGACACAAATGGAGTCTTTCCGTTCCGGTTTAATTTGGTGGTGGTGGTGGTGATGGTGGGAGGGGATAAAGATAGTTGAACAGAATCAATAGATAAAGTTTCGAATATTGGAATAAATTCTATCACTAATCCTCTTCTTGAGGTATATATAACAAAGTCAACACATCAATTGAATTCTAGACTGCTTTTAGCTTCAATTGAAAGATATTGATTATTGTGTTTAAACTAATGATTAAATTGAATTTTAATGATGCCGTACAATTGTAGCGGAGAACCGACGGAGTGGAGGGTATTGTCACTGTAACGTTGTTGGAGCAAAAAACTTTACAAAAAAAACGTTTTTGTTTTCTTTTTTGTGCTATTGGTTGCTGAATTCTTTTTTTTTTTAATTCTGATTTTGTTGATCTCTGTTAAATTATGAACCTCAGTGGCTATGGTGTTGTTGTCGTTAGTCTTGTTATTTATCTGATTGATTGATATTAAGTTATCATCACTAGTGGTTGTTACATCCGATCAACAGTTTTGAAAAAATTGTTACAACCAATTGTATGTATGTATGTAATTTTTCTTTTCTTAAAAATTTGAGGCAAAATACAACATTAAACTTTTTTCCCCATATAATCTTTATATCTCTTAGTAGGCTATTAAGAATATAATGATACAAACGAGATAATCATAATGTAACAAACTTAAACCCATTACAATGAAACCAAAGATAACATAACCAAAGGAATAAATGTTTTGGGGGTTATAATAGCCGAGATTAAAGATTTCTCAATTTCAATCGAAAGAAAAGGAAAACACTTTATGATAGGAGTAAATATTGTTGGTGTTGCCAAATTTTTTTTACAACAACAACAACAAAACTAGTTGAAAATTATTTACTTTTCTTTTTCTAACAAGTATTTGACAATCTATTATAGTATTATAGACCCTGTCTTTATTTTCTTTCTCTTTCCCATATATCAATAAGGTAGGTAGTGTCTATGCTGCAAAACATTTATAGTGGGATATCGCGAATACAAAAAAAAAACACGTCTAGAAACATATTTTTCAGGATTTTAGCAGAAACAAATAAAGATAACACACAAACAAAACAAACTGATAATACACATCTAAACAACTGTTACCTCCAACTATGGTCAAACAACAATCGAAAGAAGAAATAGCATTACAATTGAAATCAGCAGTTTATCTAAGTGTTGCTAAAATAGTGGAGGCAAAACTAGAAGATTTGAATAATGATAATGCTGCGACAACAACAACAGAATCAAATAACAAGAATAAGAATAATAATATGTTAATTGCAACTCCAACATTTATTGCACAATTAGTTGAATTGGTATATAATCAATTAATTAATTTAGGAGAAGATTTAGAATTGTTTTGTCAACATGCTAATCGAGATATTGTTGAACCAAGTGATCTATTTATGGTGACAAGGAAAAACCCTACTTTACAACAACATTTGAAAGACTTGCTACAACAATAAATGGAATAAGGTCAAATGAAGTATTCTGGCTAATCAGTGGAAATTGTGTAATTGTCAATATTTGATTACTGTTATAAGATTGTATAATGTAGATTTTGAATTTCTCTAATGTTATTTCTACTAGCCAGCCACAATAGATCATTTCAATGCAGGAATTGGAGTAAAGTCTATGATTGGGGGGTTAGTGATTGTGAGTTAGGAACTACATGAGTGTAAAGAAAATATGATAGAAATTCTGTATAGTTAAAGTCGACAAGATTGTTACTAGAAAAGAAAACGGCTAAAATGAATAAAATAGTCATTGTATAGAGTAGTATAACAAAGAATAATATTATGAAAAGTAGAACAAAACAAGTAACTAATCAACCCGATTCAAATATTTTTTAAAAGTTTTCATAATTAGATTCATTTGAGTTTGAGGATAGTGACTGAAGAATTTGAAGACGAGCTTACAATTAAATTTTGAGATTAAGATTTCTAGAAATGTCTTGTCAATATCAATATTCAAATCTCTAAAGACAGTTGATTTTTTTTCTTTCTTTTAACAGCCAAGTTTTTTTAAAGAATCACAATGTAACATAATTTTGGAAATCAACTTAAACGAACTGTATATTACAAACTTGAAATTCGATAAGCAATTTGGAAAAAGACGAGGAGGAGGCTTGAAATTAGAAAAAAATTGTTACAGTTCAAACGATATATTGATATATATACCCAACACCTGAACAAATTAGATATTACAATATTAGATTCAAATAGTTTGTAATTTTATCAAGTGTAATAAATTTGATAAAATGAAAAGTAAAAAAAAAGCTTTAGAAGAATCAAATTGAATATATATATGTATAATAATTGTATGGTGAAAAAAGAAACAAGAGATATAAAAAAAAGGGGGAGAGGAGAAGGAGAAGGGGTGGATGACAATTGGTGATAATTTCAACAACAATGTGAACAAAAAAAGGTGGGGCGATATTTTAATTTTTCTTTTTGGCATGATTAATGATTAATGATCAAAAAATGGGTAAGGTAGTGTGCAACAAAAGTTGATGTTTTTTTATATTTACCGTTGTTAGTTTCTTTCTCTCGTTCCCCGCCTCACCCCCGGGTTTTTTTTTTCTGTTTCTCCTCAAATGTTTTTTTTAATACGGAATAGGGAATACGGTGGTAGTGGTAGTGGTAGTAGTAGTGGTGGTGGTGGTCTGATTGTGGGGCGGTACAAAAAAGAAAACAATGGACGTATGATGCAGAAGGAAGTGTAAATTTTATCAAAATTGTAGTGTTGGTCAGTTGGGAGGGTTAATAATATTTTCTTTTTTTCAATTTAGGAGTTTCCCATTCTTGGAAGAAGAAGAATACTGTTTGGTTGGATGGTTTCCTTTTCTATCTCTTTTCGATTAAGAATTCTTTAATAATATAAATACTGAATCAAATCTCTTTCACTTCTTCTCGTTTTATCCTACTTTTCTTTTACTTTCCTTCTTTTTCTTTTTAATTAATTCAATTCAATTTCTTTTCAAACTCAAGGATTTTATATATCTATTTAACTGTTCATTTGATATATAACATCCATTTTTATCACATTTAATTTAATCTGCTACAAGGTTTTGTCTTTTCTACTACGACACAATCTTAACCCATATTACACATTTATATTTTCCAAGATGGACTTCAAAAGAAAATTGTCTGAAGTAGATGCTGATGCTGCTGAAGACGTCAAGATGGACATGGGAGCCACTATCATTCCTCAAAGAGAACGTGCAACATCAGTTATTGAAGACTTCTTGCACCAAGAAAATTCCGAATTAAAAAAGTCCTTGAAAAATTTAGAAATGGAAAATGAGAAATTGAAAAATATCTTAAAAACAGATTATAATGTTAATTACATTCGCAAATAAATGTGATTTAAAATCAGAGGGGTTTTGGTTAGTTGGTTGCAAATAATCTTTTCTAACTGGTTTTTTTTTTCTTTCTTACGAAGCTATATTTTTTATGAGTTTTACGATTTGATGATGATGATGATGTCTTTTATTCTTCCACCGTTTTTTTGGTTGCTTTTGCCCCCCTCTCTTGATCATCTTGCCAATAGTTTGAATGCGGTGTATAAGTGTTTACGAATTATATAAATTTGCTATTAATTTTTCTCTAAAACTGAATTAACAAGCAGTTTATCATTTTTGCCATATTAAAATACTTACTCTACAAAACTGTTCCTTGACTCAAAGAGAATTTCAAACATTTTATTAATTTTATTCCTGAATGTTAATTTTAGGTAGTAACTATCAATGACATTCTTTTCAACAACCACCTCCACCACTACTGCAGCCTTCAAAACTACCACATCCAGTACCACCGCTACTACCAATGCACTTACCCCCGCAATCAGCACCTGAAAGGTAAAGAATTAAAAATAAAACAGCACAAGCTATCAGCGTACGATTCATGATTTCGTGAATCCACAGATACACCGGGTGCTATAACAAAAACTGAATTTATATTTTACTAATTTTTTTTTTCTCTAATATTATTCTCAAAATAGAATAACTGCTAGTGATCACAAATTAATTATCAATTGAGAGGATACTAGAAGACAATAGAATTATAGTCACCATAAAATCGTTGTTATGATAAAAGAGTTCAAATATGAAATTTTTAAACGGTATTAAATGTTAAGTTTTAATCGTAATATTCAATGTCACTGCTTTCAAATACCACCTCCTCCTCCGCCGCCACAACCACCACCACCACCTCCACTACTACTGCCACCACAACCACCACCACCTCCTCCACTACTACCACAACCATTACCACAACCGCTACCGCCTATGCATTTCCCACCACATTT
>OBUW01000419.1_pt1 | contig 24099 bp, 15 predicted proteins | sample 1475761 | NCBI WGS metagenome assembly OBUW01 (sample SAMEA2579908, study PRJEB22360) | human gut metagenome | biome: human gut; feature: human-associated habitat; material: faeces | place: Denmark | collected 2008/2010
AAGAAGAATTGAGATCATCATTTGTTGGACGATGTTGTAAAACTTGTAATTCCATATTTATCGATTCTAATAAATTAAACGATTTTAAAATAAAATATTTCAATTGATCTAAATAAATTGTCCTTATAATTTCTTCATCAAATTTATTAATATCCTCCTCTTTTTGATCTTCTTGATTAAGAATTGATAATTTTTTCAATAATTCTTGTTCTAATTTATAATTATCAATTTTTTCTTGACGTTTATTCATAGGATTTAATTGATATGATTCACCATTGAGTAAAATCTTTAATTTTTTAGATTGTTCCAATGTTAAAATATCATCATAATTCATTAAATTTTCTAAATATGTGAATATAAATCTTTGACCCAATTTTAAATTTTCAAATTTATAATTTAAATTAATAATAATATTACCATCATCACCATCACAATCATCATCATCTTTCATTAATAATTTAGTATATAATTCACCAATATAATACCATAAATTTAAAAATGGAATATATTTAGTAGATATTTCTTCTATTTGTTCATTATCACTAAATAATGATAATTGTTCCACTAATTGTAAAATTAATTTAAATTCAGAAATAAGTTTCGTTAATCGTTTTTGATACGACACCGAGTCTTGTCTTTCAGATATATTTTGTAAATTGTCATATTGTTGTATAGCTAATTTGTATCTTTCTGCTACTGTCAATTGTTCCATAATTAATGAAGGGGAGAGGAGGGGGAAGATATAATTAATGCAACCACAATTGATGGATATATATACTCTTGGCGTAAACAGATGGAGGCAAAAAGTTGATGGAAATGATGGATGTGAAAATCTTCAATTTAAAAGAAATGAAAGTGTGTAGTCGTGTGAGTGACAATATTGGAAAATATTGTTAAGGTGATAACGTTAAAATCAAGGCAAAGCAAAAAAAAAAATCAATCAATGAATTAGTAATATCAAAAAGGACAGTTTCTTTCAATTACTTTACAATAGTTTTAATTTTATTCATTTGACTATTCATATCACTAATTCTCCTATCCCCCTCTCCCCCCCCTCGTTACCCTTTATTTGAATTTCTTCAAAACAATTATATCCCTGTTTTTTCTTAATATAGTATTATCCTTTTCACTCATCATGTCAGCACCAGCATATTATGAATTATATAGAAGATCAACCATTGGAGTAACATTAATGGATGCATTAGATACATTAATATCTGATGAAAAAATTCAACCTCAATTAGCTAATAGAATATTAATTAATTTTGATAGAATAATTGCTGAAAATTTGAAAAATGAAAATATCGTGGGGAAATCAAAATTAATATTTAAAGGTGATTTAGATACTTATCGATTTTGTGATGATGTTTGGACATTTATAATTAAAAATGTCATTATTAAATTAAATGATGTATCCTCAAAAGATAGTGGTGGTGGTGATAAAGATAAAGATAGTGGTGATTTGGAATTGAATGTTGATAAATTTAAAATTGTTGCTTGTAATTCTAGAAAGGCTGGTGAGATGTAACACAGAAAAGTAATAACTAAAAAAGGTAATATCTATTTTGATCTATCTATACATAAGTTTATATAATATATTTCTATGTATGTATATCTATTTGTTGAATGAAATAACTGCCCATTTACCGGAACTACTCCAAAGTTGACCATTTTCATTACCCATATTTTCATATTCTTTAATCAATTTTTCATTTACTCCTTCAGGTAATCCAACAACGACATCAGCTTTACAGGTACGCAAGGATAAAACTGGTAAATTTGAAGTTGATAATTCCTGTATGGCAGTTTTAAAAGGAGTAGTTTTAGGCCATTGTAAATCACCAGTTAATTTACGATAATTCAAATCACCTTTAAATATAATCAAATTGGAATGTTGAAGTTCTGAATATAATGAGTCAAATTTAGGAATATACCAATAATTATAGTCCAATGTCCAAAATGGATCATGATTAATAATAAGGGCATGATTGTCATAATAATGTTGAATCTTATCATGAACTAATTTGATAGAACTAGGTTCATCTGAATGTATTTGGGGATAAAATTCAGGGTCAACCAATTGATTGAGTAAATCTTGGAAATCTTTAGGCATAGTATCACTAACAAACCATGGAATCTCTTTACAATGTAAATGAACTTCTTGAACAAGTTTAGAATCCAATAAAAACAATGTCAAAATCAAATCAGCAAATAATTCAAATCCAGAATTATCTAATACAATATCCACTCGTTTGGTTCCGGAGTCATTACCATCATTGTGTAATTGTTTCCAAGCTTGCGATAAATCATTGACTAATATTTTTTCTTCATTCTTTTTACGTACTTCTGCTCCTTGAACCGATTTAATATCTTCTAAAGTAACATTTCCTGCCAATAAAGACAAATCAGTTGCATTACCCCATAAAGAAATATCAATAAATTCTTTAAATAATAAATGTAAAACTTCATCATTAGCTTGATCCAATTGTTTGGATAATGTTTCATAACGTTTACATAATTCTAAAACCCCCAATTCCGATTGTTTAAAAGTTTTATCTTTTAAATTTTGGAAAACATCATAATGATTCCAAAATTCATTGGTATTTACAATGAAAAAATTATTGATATATTGATACAAGTAACATTCTAAATATAACCATGGTCCAGTTTGCCAAGTAACTGGTTTGATTTTGTTTAAATTTTCCAATGATTCATTATAATGTTTCAAATGAGGATTGATTGTTATTTCTTCATCAGTGAATGGTCTAACAATAGCATCATTAACAAAATCTTCTTTGGTGTTCAATAATTGTTGAATTATTTTGTGACCAATTGATGCTTCCTCTTGGTGATTCTCAATAGTTTGTTGGACATCTTCAATTGCTCCATCAATAATGGTTGGCCAACGTTTGCGAACAGTCGGATACGCAAATGAGCTTTTATCATCGTTGTAATATGGTTCTGGTAATGACATTCTATTCTTATTCTGGTTTGTCTTGTATGCTGTAGTTGGAGAAAAGGAAGAAAGAAAGTTACAGTATGAATAATCTTTTAGTCACAATCAAATTTAAACATTTCAGCAACAACGGCAGCAACAACCACAGCACGGGTTCTATGGTGCCGAAACATATTTGTGGATTTTTTTTTGGTAAAAAGTGCACGTACTTTTATGTACATAAGGAGATTGGTTGATTGTGACCAAACACAAACAACGAGGGAAACGAAAGTGGACGTTGTTGAAGTTTATTTAAATTTGGTAGCGTGTCTTTAGTTAAAGTGATGTTTTCAAATTTGTATCTAGTCTGATCTGTGTGTGATTAAGAAACAGTTTCAAAACTGGCTAGTATCATTAAAATCTTGTTGTTTTGTTGGATTTTATTAATAAACTCTTACGCACCAAAGATACATGCTATCAGGAAATTAATAATTGTGGTAGTTTTTCCGCGAAATAATTATTAAATTATCAACGGTTTGCAACATTCAACAAGATCTCACCCAAAACAATAATAAAACACCATGGAGCGTATAAACAAACAATAAATTGCATCTAAGAGTAACTTACTACATTAAAAAAACAACAGTAAAATAAAATACAAAACAATATATTCAAAATAAAACTAATAGATAAAAAAAAGAGTCTTGCTTGAACATCAATATCAACACTATTCAATATAAGAATCGATATTGAAAAAACATCTAGCAAAAACAAAAGACTGTGTAAAACTAAAGTGAAACAATATAAGAAAACAAGTAATAATTCAATAAAAGATAATCAAAAGAAAAGAATAAGAAAAATCAATAATATACAACAATAACTTTCAAAGCAACAATCTCAAAATTTAAATTTCAAATTTCAATTTCAATGCTCTTCTTAATTTTTAAAACTCTTTATTGAACTTAGGCGGAATTCTTTTTAGCGTATTCAGCCTTTTCTTTTTCATATCTCTTTTTATCAGCTTCAGCCTTGTTTTCGTAAGGTAATTTATCTTCACTGTTTAAAGCCTTCCATTTTTCACCTAATAATTTACCAACTTGACCAAAAGAGATACCTGGGTTTTCAGCTCTAACAATATCTCTGTTTTCATTAGCGAAAAACATATAAGCAGATAAAGATCTTTTTGGAGCATCTGGATCCTTCTTCTTTCTAGAGGACTTCTTTCTTTCACCTGGAGCCATTGTAATAAACTTTTTAATTAATTATTAGTTAGTAAGTTAAAATAATAAAAAAACAAAAAACAAAATAAATAAAAACAAAAAGAAAGAAAGTAAAAAAAAAAAGGTGGAAAGCAAATAAAAAAAAAAACAAGCGTAATATTCAACTGATATATACTTGAGTTTTTTCTCTCACTCACTCTCTCACTCATTTTCTTCTTTGGTGTAAACTTGAGTCCATGAAAATATAAACAAACCAACAAACAAATTTAGACAACAGAAAAAAACAAAAAGTACGCGTTTTCCTGTATATTAACACTCTAATCGCACATTCTCACTGAAATTCTCCCATACAAAACACGCCTAAATGTAGAAAAACTGGTCGTGCAAAGGAGCAGGAAAAAAAATGTTAGCAAATTAAAAGTGTGTATTCCTGTCTCTGTGTGTCCGTGTGTGTTGAGTTGATTTTTTCTCTTGTCATTAATTTTCTCATTCTTTTTCTTCTCTCTCTCCTCTTCTCACAAAAAAAAAAAACAGTACTCTTCTTTTAATAGGGGGGGAAATTTTTTGTAAGGGCAAAATTTTTTTCTCTCTAAATTTTTGGTGAAAATGGAATTTCACCGATTTTCAACAAAAATTTTGAATTGACCCTCTATATTTCCAAAACCAATCCCAGCTTCAAAATCCAATCAATTCAATTGTAATTCAACTATTGACCGAAATAAAGTATTGAAATTTTTTTTTTTTGCAACCTATTGTTTTCTCTCACTCTCACTCATGTGATTCACTCTCTAATCATATTTGTATGGGTGGTAAAAAGGTTGTTAAAACATGGTTGAATAAACGTTGTTTCCTTTCCCCCCTCCCCTTCTCAAAAAATTTTCCCGGACAATCTGTTCAAAGTCAATTGAGTTATTATCTTCGTTTGTATTCATTGTAGTAATAATTGTGTTGTCTTGTTGTTGGTTGTAAAATTTTCAAGTTCTCACTCTCTTTTTGGTTGTTAATAAATTTAATCTATATACATACTTTAATAATAATATGTATGTGGTTTGTTTAGTATGGGAAGAATATACTATTGGTAAAAGTAAAGGAAAAAAAAAAAAGTGTAAGAGAGAAATACAAAAAAAAATTGTATGGTGGGAATTACTTTAGTACCTATAAATAATTTATTTAGGTGAGGGATTTTCTATGGACAACTAACTAAACTACCACCACCACTGAAAAGAAAAAAATTTACTACAACAACAACAACAATAACAACACAATAAAATTGCTATCGTGGGTTTCTGCACAAATTTGTGCATGTTTACACGACAGCATAGCCAAAAGTAGCAGTAGAATAGCTTGTATATTGTCCTAATTAGTTAATTATTCCAGCACCAGCAGTAATAACTAACATTCTATTTTCTTCCATTATTAATCCTCAACAACAACAACAAAAGAAAAAAAGTGGACTCGCCACCACCACTAAGAAAATTTACAAACAATATTTATTCTGTTATACTTTAATCTAATCACGTGCGTCACAGTTATTTTGATAGATCTCTCTATTGTTTTATTTTTTTTCTTTTACAGTGCAACAACAACAACCCTATAAAAGATGCTTCTTAAGAATCAAGATATAGCCATGAATAAGCTTAATATGAATGTATAAACAGAGTGGTCTAAATTACGAGAGTTGACCAAAATTAAATCACTAATCCATCTTATCTAGATCTAGTCAAGATCAATTATTATTTTCTATTATTATAAACTGAACTGAGCTAAATAGGTATAATTGGCAATTCCAACCTTATCTATGCAGATTTTCAACTATAGCCGTGTTTTCTATAAAAGTGATTTGTCATAGTTGTACATCAAATATACAAATTGAAAACTGCTATGACTACCTGATATAACTGCCAAATTGTATCCAAAAATAACTTGACAAATCTCGATTATTCCAGTTTCAAGAACTACCAACTATTATACCCATACTCTCCTTAAAAGCACATATTATTATTATTTTTTTGCAATAATTTTCATTCAAAAATAACAATCAAATAAAACATCAACAACTCATTACTAACATGGTAATGACCAATATCTACAAAATTCATAAGTTTTTAGGTTCTTTAACACAAATGATACCGCAAATTGTTAAAATTTAAATACACACAATTATATATAATATAATATAAGAACAAATAATAGTTACCTTCATATCTTTATTTTTTTTTTCTCTCTCATTTTCTTACAAAAAACGTCCACCCTCTCACATGACATGACATGACATCTTCTTTTATCTCATCAGATCGTAACCCCTGACCTCTTTATTAGTACCAGCCACCACGGTACTGGTTAGAATCTTGATACCCATATTGTGGGTACTGTTGGTAAGCACCATATTGTGGCATCATGTGCTGTTGAGGAACAGGTTGTGCATGCTGCTGCTGCTGTTGTTGTGGTTGTTGAGATGATTGTCCTTGTTGTGAGGTTTGTTGACCATCAGAAGCACCATCAGATGCAGTTTGAGCTCCTTGTTGTGATTGACCCGAAGTATGTTGAGATGATTGTTGATTTTGTTGTTGAGGAGGATAAGAATAACCAGGATATCTACTATTAAATTGATTAGGATTGTAGTATTGTTGTTGAGCACCAAAACTATTACTTGAAACAGATCCTTGCTGGTTGGCAGAAGAAACTTGTTGTTGTTGTTGTCCACCTTGTTGGGATTGTTGTTGTTGAGTTCCTTGTTGAGTTCCTTGCTGTGGAGCACTGAATCCAGTTGAACCTAAGCCACCAGCATTAAAATATGGATTATTGTAGTAATAATTGTAGTAAGCTGGATAACCAAATGGAGTTGGCAATTGTTGTTGCTGTTGTTGAGCAGCCAATACAGCAGCTTGTTGTTGTTGTAATGTAGATTGATTGACGATTGGACTTTGGGTAGAATCAGCAGAATTGGCTTGTTGGGCATATTGATTGTAACCTCCTACACCACCACCAATTGTAGCAACATGACTAGCAGCTGGAGAGGCAGCAGCAGCAGCAGCAAAAGCTTGTTGGTTGTAAGCATTATAGTCGAATCCTGGATAACCACCAAATTGAGCACCTGGTTGAGCTGTTTGTTGAGGATATTGTTGTTGTTGATATTGACCATAGTAATCGTATTGTTGTTGTTGTTGTGTTGGTTGACTTGTTTGTTGTTGTTGTTGTTGCTGTTGCTTGGAGTATTGACCTTGTTGTTGATAATTGTTTTGTTGATATCTTTGTTGGGTTGGTTGTTGGTTGTATAATCCATAACGTTGTTGTTCTTGTAATGGCTGTTGTTGAGATTGTTGTTGTTGTTCTGGTTGAACTTGTTCAGAAATAGTCTCATCTTGTATGACTTCTGCTGCTTCCTTTGGTTCACCTGCATCAACTGACAATGATCCGAATGAAATACCCACAGAATCAACTTGTTGTTGAGTAGTTGGCAACACAACTTGTGGTTGTTGATCTATAATTGAGGAAGCAGTTGGTTCAGAGAATGAAGCATCTGCAACAGCAGCAACAGAAGACGCAGCTGGTGCTTCCACTGGTTCATCTTCAACAGGTGGTTGAACAGGTTGAACAGCTTCAACTGCAGGTTTATCTTCTAAAACACTTTCAACTGGCTGAGCTTCTTCTTGCACTGGAATATGCTCTTCTGGTTTTGATTCTTCTGGTTGTGGCACTGGTTTACTAACTGTCTTTGGTTTTGGTTTAGTCTTTGGTGCAATGGCTGACGCCCATGAACCTTGTTTTGGTTCTGGAATAGCTGCCAGTTTCAACACTGGTTTTGTGTGTTCTGGTTGTGATTGTTCTGAAACAGATTCAATTGGTTCCTCAACATTTTCTGTTTCTTGATGAGATTCTTCTAATGTCTCAGCCTGTTCAACTTCTGGCACAGTTTCAGCATCACCACCGTCGTTACTGCTTGGTATGCTTTCCGATGCTTCAGATTTGGTTTCTTGTTTCTTTGGTTTATCGTTAGATAAAGCTGCTGCCCAAGAATTTGAAGGTGGGACCGATTCCTTAGTCACCGAACTAGTTGCACTTGTTGTAGTAGTGGAGGCAGTTGAAGCCTTTGATCTTTCTGTCTTTTCATTCTTCTTATGAGCTGCATTAGGATGTTGTTGTCTCTTTGGAGGTCTCGAAGAAGTGGAAGCTTTAGCCTTATTGTTGAGCCTTCTATCTCCTGAAGCTGTGGTAGAATTTGAAGATCCAGAATTTGATGCACCATTGGCATTACCAGTCACCGAATCAGTTGTGTCGTCTTTATGTTCTTTCTTCTTGTGTTTTTCCTTCTTAATTGGTTCCCATTTGGATACTTTATTATTAACTATCAAGTCGATCACAATTTCTAATGAGTTATCATTCTCCGACAACAAACCTTGTAATTCATCTGCTTCCCAATCTGGGAACATTTCAACTAAATTTGTCAATTCAGTAGATGTGCTATTACTATTGTTACCATTATTGAATCGTTTCAGTTGATTCTTATATGTTTTTCGATACGTTGACATGGTTTCTTGATTATATATATATATATGTGTGTTTATGAAATGTGATCCTTGTTTTTTTTTTCTTTGAAGCTTGTCCTAAAACTCTAATTTAATTTCCTGATAATATCACCCTTCTTATTCTTTTTATATATACACAATAAACCCAGTTTCAACTCCAGCAAAAATGATTGGTTAATTGATTGATTGATTGAGATTATTCGTAGATGAGTTTCAAAGTGGAAGTAGGTAGAATATATTCTTTTTAACGTGAGCAAGTTTAAGAATGTGGTATGCAAAGTTTTTTTTTTCGTTGATGAATTTTGTTGAAAGCAGTGACGTTCAACGGATGGTTTAGAAATAAAGAAGAAAAAAAATTTTTTTTTTTCCTTCAAATTCTTCAATTTAGATTTTATGTCATACAATTTTTTTCTTTCTTTCTCTCTCTTTCTCTTCGGCTTTGTTCTCTTTGAAATTTATAAGAAAACAATGAAGGAGGAATGACCCATATTACAATTCAATCTTTGACGTTAAGATCTGATATATATATCTTCTATATATTATAATATTTTATAAGAGAATCCCACAGTTTTAAATGTCTGTATACTCTACATCCAGCTGTTAGCTCTCTCCATTAAACTTATTGGATGTAATGAAAATCTTCAATGAACCACAATTTTTGACTCCAAATCTCAGTTGGTTCTGAATTGATTACTTTTTTTCTGTTTGTTCTTTCTCTCTCTCTATTGTTTTTTAAAAACTTAAGAGTCGTGTGCACTTGAACAAGGCTGACTTTTTGCACGACAACAACACAACTATATTACTGCTACTACTACTACTACTACGATCTAAACCTACATATATTTTGAATATCTATAAAACTTCTATCAAGTTACTTGCTTCATTTTTGACCAGTAAAGAATTTCCATTAATCATTGGATCAACTAATTCAGTGGCAACTCTTTCAAATAATTCGTATATAATCTCTTTCAAATCATCTCCTGTTTGTTTAAAATCAGGGTATGAATTAACTTCTAATAGATTAACGGAGAAATCACTGTTCACCAAGAAATCTACACCAAATATCTCAATGGCATTATTAATTGGTTGAAAATTCATTTTGTCGACACTTGTAGCAGCTTTAAACAATTCTTTTGTAATATCACAAATTTGTTCAAACACAATGTTTTTATCATTATCAGCAAGACCTTGTAATTTCCAAAATGGTACCACCAACGGATCCTCATTTTCCTGTAAACAAGTGTTGGTTAAGTGTCCTGCTAAAGATACTACTTCATCCTCGTCACCAGGCAATTTATATGGTTCACCAGCAAATAAGGTCAAAATATTCTTATAAATAAATACTTTCAAATCACCAACACAAACAACATAAGTACGTAAATGGAATTTCTTATGGTCATACTTTGATAGTAACAAGGGATTACTCTTATATTCTTGAACAATAAAATGACGAAGTTGAGACAAAATTATACCGTTATCTTCTTCGTCTACTCCTTCCTCATCTTCTTCATTCTCATCGTTTTCTTCAAATGAGTTGAAAATTTCTTGCAATTGATCGAGTGTTTTAAAAATTCTTATACCTTGACCTTTATCACTCATACTAGGTTTCAAAATCCATAATTTTGCTTCTTTATTAATTTCATCTCTCAATTCATAAGCATCATCTAATGAATCATCTAAAAATTCCGCATAATCAACTTCCAATTGATAACTTTCCGGTACAGCAGATTTTAAAATTGATTTAGGATTTTTGGTGACATAATGATGAACGGTATTGGCAAGATAATGTTTACGAATAAGTGCTTTACGATAAATATATGATGGAATGAAATAATTCTCGTTACTAATTGAATCTAAATCAATATCTTCATATTCACCATAATGGAAAATTGGAGTTGAAATGTTAGAATTAATAATACTTTTATCGGAAGTAATTTTATATCCCAATTTTTTAAATGGTTCAGTTATAGGATCATAAATGTATGATTCTTTTGGTATTGTAATTAAAAGAGTATTTCCATTAGCTACCTTTTCTTCTTCTTCTTCTTCTTCGTCATCCGTTAATTTTATTTCACCTTTTAATGGCTCAATTACTCGAAATGCAGCTTGTAAAGGAGTGACACTGATTCCTTCTTCTAATAAAACTCGACTATCAGTATGATTTTCATCAGCTAATCCATCTTTATAAACTTTTTTAAAATCTGGTGTCCATGAAAATTGTAATTGTCCTTTTTCATTAGGTTCCAGTAATGGAGTATAAATTGATTTCCAATAATTTTTTAAAATTGGAGCATAAAATATTTTTGTTGATTGTAAATTTAAAGAATCAACTAATGGAATATTAATAGAGAATAAATCAATCTCTAAAGAATTTTTTAATTGTTGATATAATTTCTTAATCAATTTAACTGATATTTTAGCTGCTTCTTTCAAGATATAATAATCATGATCCAAATTATTAAACGCATAACTCAAAGCAATTGATTTAATTCCATGAGTAACTGCTTCCATGGCAGCACCTACTGTTCCACTAGCCAATATATATAAATTACTCGAATTTTTACCAAAATTGGGTCCACTAATAACTAAATCAATTGGTTTACCTTTAGAATGAGCATATAAATGATGAATACCAATATCAGCACACGCTGCCGGTGTACTATTGATTAAACACCATTCTTGATATTCTTTATCATTATGAAATTTGGGTTCTGGTCTAAAAAATGGTCCTTCAAATGAATTTATTTTATCATTGGGTTGTAAAGTTGATACTTTGGTATAAATATAACTTGCTGATAATGTTTTCCCAGCAAAATGTGCTTTACCAATCCATGATCTTTGTTGATCTGGTACTACTATTGAAAGATCCCAATCAGTAGTGGTGATGATTTCATCAACTAGATATTTGAAATAAGGACACAGTTTATCGTTCAATGGACCATCATCATTAGTTAAAACCACATGCATTGTTTAATTAATTGAGTAAAAATATAAAAAAAAATAATAAAAAATGGCAAGATAATGTAATAAATCAAAACACAATTATTCAATTACTCTTGTATAGCTATATGTAAGGGAAATCAAATTAATCACAGGTGATGGTGATAGGTGTGTGTGTGGATTAGAGTTCTGAAGAAATGAGCAAATTTGTTCAAGCAAAAAAAAAAATTTAGCTGGAGAGAATGAAAAATTGTTAAAAAACAATTAGAATCTTCACTTTATACTACTTTTCATTTCCTTCATTCATAAAACCATACTATATATATATACCTATATTAACCTCATTTTACATTTATATTTACATTTACAAATTGATAGAATTATAATAATAATAATAGATCATGTCGGTATTTTTAGGAAGCTCAGCCCAATTTTCTCAAGCTACCATAGATCCAGAAAAGATAAAATTGGCCGATATACAATTCCTGGCCATGGCTTTTACTTTTAATAAATTATTAAGAAGATGTGAACAAAAATGTTTATTACGTGAATATGGTGAAGGTGAATTAACTAAAGGTGAACAAGAATGTATAGATCGTTGTGTATCAAAATATGTTAAAGCTAATGTGATTATTGGAGAACATTTACAAAAACAACGATTGGATCCTTTTAATTCGATGCCAGAATATCGAAAAGTTCAAGATATCTTGGCGAGTTCTGTGAAATCGTGATCATGTGTTCAACTAATGTATAAAATTTGTATATAGTCCAACATAACAAGAACAGCTTACCCAAACAAACACTTACAGTACTAATCTAATTCAATACAAAAAACTACAACTATTTTCTTTTAAAACTTCATTACCATTTATTATTATTATTATATTTTTTTTCTCTTCTCCTTTCTATACATTTAACATGAAAACAAAAAGCTATACAACAAACTTACAATTGTCCTTTAGTGTGGAAAATATCCAAAGCTTCAGCAATTCTCTTGGACATGGTCTTTTCACCTTCTCTAACCCAGACTCTTGGGTCAAAGTATTTTTTGTTTGGTTTGTCAGCACCTTCTGGGTTACCAACTGGTGCTTTCAAGTATTCAATCTTGTTGGTGACGTAATCTCTGATACCAGTCAAGTAAGCATATTGACAATCAGTGTCCAAGTTGACCTTGACAACACCATTCTTGATAGCAGTGTTGAATTCTTCTTGAGTAGAACCAGAACCACCGTGGAAAACCAAGTATAATGGGTGTTTAGCATCAGTACCAATTTGTTTCTTAGCGTAAACTTGGTGGTCACCCAAGATTTCTGGTCTCAATTGCACATTACCTGGTTTGTAAACACCGTGGACGTTACCAAAAGCAGCAGCAATAGAAAAGTTTGGAGAAATCTTGTGTAAAGATTCGTAGACAGCGAAAACAGTTTCTGGAGAAGTGTATAAAGCATCTTTTTCAACGTGTTCGTTGTTGACACCATCTTCTTCACCACCAGTGATACCAATTTCCATTTCTAACCATTGACCCATTTTAGCCATTCTTTCGAAATATTTGGCACAAGTAGCAATGTTTTCGTCATCGGTTTCTTCAGATAAATCCAACATGTGGGATGAGAACAATGGAGTACCGGTCTTAGCAAAGAATTCTTCATCGGCTTTCAACATACCATCAAACCATGGCAATAATTTTTTGGCACAATGATCAGTGTGTAAAACAACTGGGATACCATAAGTTGGAGCAATGGCTCTAATGTAGTGAGCGGCAGCAATTGAACCAGCAATGGAAGCAGCTTGATCTTTGTTGTCGACACCTTTACCGGCAAAGTAGGCAGCACCACCTTGAGAAGTTTGCAAGATGATTGGAGCCTTGTTGTCTCTGGCAGCTTCTAAAGCAGCAACAACAGTTGAGGATGAAGTGACATTGATAGCTGGAATGGCAAAACCTTTTTCTTGAGCATAGTCAAACAAGTCTTTGACGTCTTTACCGTAGATAACACCGGATTTACTTAAAACTGCTGGAGGAGCCATTGTTAATTTGATATTAATTGATTATTGAGTATTAATTGATTAAGAAATACAATTGTGTAGAACAAAAAGAAAAGAAAAGAAATAAAGAAAAGGGGGTTGAAAAATTTTTGATTTAAAAGAACGGGAAGATTGGGTTTTATTTATAATAATTTCAGATTTTTTTTTCTTAATAAAGAGTATTGGAATCGGGGGAACTCCCACTTTCTGCCTGCTTGCCTACGTGGGTTTTCTTTCTTTCTCTCTATTCCAAATTGTTCTCGCCTTGCAAAGTAAATTTTTTTTTTTTTTTTTTCACTTTCGCACTATTAACATTATGTATGGTGGTGGTGCTAATCAAACCACCACCACCAACAGACAATTCATTATGACACACCACTCACTCACTCACTCACTTCAAAGTCTCACCTTCTGATGCAAAAAAAAAAATTCATTTGTATGGATATCGTTGCTCCGAGAATAATTTACGTCATGCTACTGATAATTCTTAATTTCAAATGTTCAAATGCCATTAATTGCTTTGAAATGTCAATTACCTGGCATTAAGAACTAACAATTATGTTATTGCCATTTACTTGAACAATTGTAATGTTTTTTTTAGAGTAAATTGTTATTGCTTTGAAAAATTATTTTAAAAGTCGGGGTATAATAATAATAATAATAATCTACCCATGTGTCCGATCTGCTGCCCACTTAAATTCCGTTTAACCCCGGGGAAAAACTGATCCTGTGAATTCAGGTCCGTCCGTTTGTGCCTCAAGTTGAACTCACTACAATTATAAAAGGACTTTGTAAATCTCTAAATCGTGGCACATTGGTCTATATACATTTATTTAGTTAAATATGACCATGATGTTGTATGTCGATTTCTATACATTCTGTAGAAGTATGCTTGGGCCAACGCAAGTTGTCCACAAAATGAGAGAGACCTAAGAAAAAAAAAAAAGTGAATCTCGAAACCAAGAGAAAAAAAAATATGAGGTTGGACTCATCAGGAGACTACTTACTTGAATTATCGACTAATTAGATTTCACTTAATCGTCATCATATCATACCAGAGTATACAAAATCTGGTCTACAATTGGAGAACTTTTTTTTTTCTCAGATGAGTCTAATAACAACTATTAATGGGTTACCATACCACCAATTTGACATCAATAATCAAGATGAATTCAAACAAATATCTAATTTGATTTCCCTACATTTATCAGAACCTTATTCTATATATGTATATTGGTATTTCTTAAACAATTGGCCACAATATTGTTATACTGTTAAAGAACCTGAAACTAAGAAAGTGATCGGGGTTATTATATCTAAAATTGAACCTCATAGAAATGTTCGAATGAGAGGATATATTGGTATGCTCGTGATAGATCCAAAGTATCGCAAACAAAGATTAGCTTCAAATTTGGTCAAATTAACAATTGAAAATATGAAATCTATAGATAAAGTTGACGAAATAATGTTGGAAACTGAGGTGATTAACCAAGGAGCATTGAATTTATATGAAAGTTTTGGATTCTTGAGAACTAAAAGATTATATCGCTATTATTTGAACACTCACGATGCTTATAGATTGATTTTACCATTAGGGGAGAAATCACGAACAAGAATTGCCTTTTTGCCACCGCTTGAATAAGTGGTCCTCAAAGGATATAAAAGACTGGAGCATTCTGCTGTGTTTAATGTATATCAGTTCAGAGGAGGTTAGGTTAGTGTAGAAATTAAAGAAATACCCGTAAACTACACAAGGTAAAGTACAAGACTTCGTTATAGGTTAATAATACCTTTTCTTAGATGAAAACTTCAACATTGTTTATGATTGTAGTACAAATTGCACATAGCCTTTTGTTTCTGTATGTGTAAATTTACCATAACGCGTTGGGGCGCGTCTCCAACCATTTTTTTTTTTAACATTTGAAGGAAAACGAAAAAAAAATAAAAGAACTCGAAATTATATATATTTATTTCCTTCTTCTTCCTCCCTTTTTTTTTTCTTTTTCCCATCTATTTTTATTTTATTCAATTGATAACTAAATACCAAATTAATCATGTTAGAAGGTAAATTCGAAGAAGCTGCTTTATTAAAAAAAGTTGTTGAAGCTATTAAAGATTGTGTTAAAAAATGTAACTTCAATTGTTCAGAACATGGGATTACTGTACAAGCAGTGGATGATTCTCGTGTATTATTAGTTTCATTATTAATTGGTCAAACTTCTTTCAGTGAATATAGATGTGACAGAGACGTTACATTAGGTATTGACTTGGAAAGTTTCAGTAAGATTATCAAATCTGCTAACAATGAAGATTTCTTGACCCTTTTAGCTGAAGATTCACCAGATCAAATAATGGCTATTCTTGAAGAAAAACAAAAAGAGAAAATCAGTGAATATTCTTTAAAATTAATGGATATTGATTCTGAATTTTTACAAATTGATGATATGGAATACGATGCTGTTGTGAATATGCCAAGTAGTGATTTTGCTAAACTTGTGAGGGATTTGAAAAATTTAAGTGAATCTTTACGTGTTGTTGTTACTAAAGATTCCGTCAAGTTTACATCTGAAGGTGATTCTGGTTCCGGAAGTGTTATCTTGAAACCTTACACCAACTTGAAAAATGAAAGAGAAAGTGTCACTATTAGTTTAGATGACCCAGTTGATTTGACTTTTGGTTTGAAATACTTGAATGATATTGTGAAGGCAGCTACATTATCCGATGTCATCACCATCAAATTGGCCGATAAAACTCCTGCATTGTTTGAATTTAAAATGCAATCTGGAGGTTATTTGAGATTCTACTTGGCACCAAAATTCGATGACGATGAGTAGATTCTATAACCAAAAAACCAAAAAAAAAAATAAATGTATTATAGTTCTTCCATTCTAAGTACTTATTGATAATTCATGATTTACTTAAATATTATACAATTTGTAATTTTTTTTTCTACTTATTTATTTATTTATTTATCACAGCAAATGTTAACTACTCTTCTTTTCGTACATTTCTTTACCCCATTTGTACAAATCACTCTTTAGTCTATCTGCTCTAACCAAACCATTCCTTAACAGAATCAAATTCTTAATGTATTCATGTTGACGTTGAATACTAACTTGAAGATAATTTATAAGTTCTTCCTTGAGTGGATCACTAGATTCTAAATTCTGTTGATAAGTTTCATATCGTTTTAATGCAGTCGGCAAGGCAAAAAACGGATCAGCCTTATTTTCTTCTTCATCTTCAAATTCATCCTCAACAACCGTATTGTCTTTATTATTATTTTCTTTTTCTTCAATTTTTTTCTTCTTATCTTCATCCAAACCATGATCATAATCTTTTAAACCCAAATTCTCTTCTAACAAGTAAAACCAATCTTCACCATTCAACACTTGTAATAATTTATTCAACCAATTCAAATTAGTTTGCTCTATTTCAATCAAATCAATCAATTCACTGGCAAGTTTCGATAATGTTTGCAGTTTATATGTCTTGGAAATCGCTGGATGGGATATTATTTCTGAAGGATGATTTAAAGGTGATAATAATTCAATAATTCGAGATTTTTTCAATGGATGTTCTTCTTTATCTTCATCATACTCTAATTCGTCATCCTCTTCGTCATCCTCATCATCCTCATTTTGGTCCTGTTTATTATCACCATATATTTCATTCCATTTTCTTTTATTATGTAAATTATCTATCTCAATACTTTCATTTGACAAAACTGAATATTTTTTACCTCCATATTCTGTAACTTTGGATCTTAAAGTGTTAAAGGAAGGTTGAATTGTTTTCAGCAATTTGAGTCCTCGATTATAAACTGGTAAACTCTCATTTTCTTCATTTAAAGTTTTGGAATTACGATCAGTATCTAATTTCTGAGCCAGTAGTGCTTCTTTAAAACGAGATATAACTTCAAGAGAAAAACTATCTAACATGGTGTCTTAAAATATAATATTGATTGAGTTGGTTTGTAGAAGATAATCACTTCAGAGAAAAAAACACACACACAATGCCCACAATTCAGTTTGATGTTTCTCTTTTTTCTTCTTTTGCTTTTGCTTTTGCTTTTTTTTTTTTGATACTTTACACTACCTAGTTTGTCTTCATTATCAAAACTGGCTAAAGTACACGATTCTCTAGTTATAATCCTTCCTTTAGGTGTGAAGCAATTGAATAATAACACATCTTCATTTTGATTTAAGATATATGTTGTGCAATATAGAGAAATTTGCTGTGTTGAACTCTTCAGTAAAGTGGTTGGGATACTGTAGAATTGTGTAACCAATAAACAACGTTCATTGACAGACCGCTGCTACCAACTGATCTCTTTGAAGTATATTTTTTTTTTGACTGCAACTTACAACCTATACACAAGAATATAAAGATAAAGGTGAAATGCAATAAATCACTTTATAATTCATGGCTAGACTTGTATATGTACAAAAAACTTTTGACAATGTTCCAAGGTGTTACCATATTGAGACCGTTGGTTGCTTATAGTTTTATAGTGGGTAACAAGCGTCAGAAAACTTTATCTCAAGCTCCATCGTTTGAAACAACAATCAATGTTCAAGTTGAAATAAGAATATATATCACAGGAAATATGTTTTTAGTGAACAAAATTGAAAGCTCATCAATACGTAAGGATTGGTCTTTCGGGTCTTTTGTATCGAAAGGCATTGTATGACGAATATTACTTTATCAAAATACTATATATTAATCAAGCGAGAGACGAGAAGCTAATTAAAAAAAAGAATAGGTCTCCGATAATATCTGAAACTAACTTTTTTGGTTGCTTATAGAGGTGTATCTTTCTATTGAAATTCAACCATATCACCCGGTGTCCATATATATTGATATTTTAAAGTGATACAGAGAGTAGAAAGCATTATATATTTTTAGCCTGGTCACTGCTCAATTCTTCTAAGATCTTTTTTTAAACAAAACAAGTTATTCAAACGCCTCCACATATTTGCCATTTCCCCTGAATTTTATTGTGGATTTTATTTTTATTTCGATTGGAAAATCAACTCCTCACATTACAATTGAATACTTCTAAGCATGTCTGAGATATCGTACTTGAGTATAAATAACGCTCATAACGGAATAATAATCAAAATCCCCAAACCCGTACGATTTCATACATTATCAGAATTCAAAAAGTACATCCAACAATCATATCTGATAGATAGCGTTGATAATCTATTTCTTTTAACTACATTTGGAATTAAACTTAACTATAATCTAATCAATGAGATTGGCGAAGTGTTTGTATACGATAAGAGATTATTTACAAATATAGTGGATCAATCGCTAATCGATCAATACACACAATCAACTTTCCGTGTTAGCGAACCCACACACTCACCATTGCTTAAAAGTAATGTTGGCTTTTTGAAACAGAATCTATCTAGTAATTTAAAGATTAATCAAGGGTGGGCTAGAATAATCACCCAAGATGGTGAATTAATGGATCAATACTGTCGAGAGTTAATTCAACAAATAAATGTCATTTTCAAATGTTTAAATACAATATTTCAATTTGCCACTAATTTTACTAATGAAATTGAAAAGAATTTCAGCAACTTTTTCAACTATGTCAAGTTAATAAATTATAAAACCTTGCACAAATCATGGATAACAAACTACAAGAACTTGAAAACTTTCCCTACTTTTAAGATTGACAATGAAAATATCAAATTAAGTGATTTCCTAGAAGTTGATAGACTACAGTCATCTGCTGATTATATTGAGAAGTTTTTGCCATTGATTGTTAATAAATTAAATGAATTAAAACAAGTTATAGAAACTGTAAACGAGGAGAAATTGACCGTGGACAAGTTTATTGAAACTTCTCGCAACGAATCTATAAGCAACTTTAAAAATGTCAATATTCTGAACGTATTGAGTCAATTACAAACAGAGTCACAACAATTGACTGATGATATTGAGAACCTACACTATAAAAATATGGATGAAATATATCGTTTACACAGAGATAAGCTCTCTATTTCAATTTACAATAACGCCAAGGATATTTACAAAAATTTGAATGACTTGCAACAGTTTAAGAACAAACTTACAAAAACTAGTTTAAAGGCATTTAATACTATTGCCAATTTGCAAATGAAAATGGTAGGTGTTAAGACTGAGATGAAGAAAATAACAACTGAAGATGAAACCGCCACCGAAGATTCAAAAGTGGGAGATGTGAATTATAAAACAATTAGTAATGTCAAGAAGTATGAAGACTATTTGTCGTTGACTATTGATTTACCTTTGATATTTGGATTTTCGCTTATTGAAAAAAGAAGACAATTTGAATGGTATGATTTTTACTCCAAAGGGATTGTAAACAATGTTAGTGAACAATTATCAACAATTATAGAACACGAAAAAGTGTTTCGTGGAATATGGTTAAAGAAATTTGGTACTTTATTGTCACTAATCAATGATGATCCTTTGACTCCTTCTCTTCCAAACATTGATGTCACACTTGTTGGTAATAGGCAGAATAATTTCAGTATACTTTATGATTTAAAAATTGAAAGAGATGACATTATCAATTACATTTCTTTGATTGAAGCTACCAATATGTCCAAAAACTTTGTCACTTTGTTAAACAAGAATTTTAAGGATTTGATAGCATCTACCAATAATATGAAAAAAGTCACCAAAGTCATATCATCTCTTAGCACGTATACCACGAATTCAGCCGATGATAAACTGAAATCATCACACGAAGAGGGAACTGAAGAAGAAATTGATTTTGACTTAAACTTGATAAAGGGATTAAAGTCAAGAATAAAAAAGCTAGAAAATTTATTACACCAACAACAGTTCAAGAATTTAAACAACTGGCCAGTTATTAGGAATGTTCCTAGCATGACTAATGATAACCGACAAAGTACAATTATTCAACCAACAGTAGTATCACCAACCAGAACAAACCCTACTCAATTATTGCTGAGGAATCCATCCACCACCAAGGAAAATACAACCACAAATATTCATAATAACCATCAACAATCTGAAGTATTAGATTCATCTGTCATTGACAAGCATCTTGATAATATTAGATTGAAAAAGTTGAATAATGAATTGCAAACGAAAAATACCGAGCTCACTAATCAGATCAATAGTAAGAATGAAACGATTATACAACAACAGAAAGAGATGGAACACATGAAATTGAAGACTGAAAAGAGAGTTGATGAATTAATGAAAAAATTACAAGAAAAAGATGAGGAATGTCAGCTGCTAAAACAAGAAAATAAGATAAAATATGATGAAGTTGGGAACCTCACCAAGAAATTTGAACTCAGTGATAGCCGTAATAAAGAATTAGAAGCAAAAATTACCGAATATACTCAGAAAGCCACTTCAACAACCAAGGAAGTTGCTGATTTGAACAAGACAGTTTCGAATTTGCGTTCTGAGCTAGGTGATGCTATGCATATGAAAAATGATCTTTTATCGAATCTATCTTCCAAAGAAGCCGAGTTTACTAAAGAACGCAATCAATTTAACAATGATTTGAAAGCTTTGCAATTGAAATTGGATGAAGTTAATGAAGATTATGAAAATCTTATGGAATTGACTCAAGCAAAACAAAAGAAACATGATTTGATAATAAATGATTTGAATAATGTGATTATCAATCTAATGAATGATATTAAGAAAACATTATTAAGTGTTTTTGAATATTTTTTGGAATACTGTTTGGTTTTAGAATCTATGGGGTTGTTACTAGTCAAAGAAGATGAAATCTACAAAATCAAACGTGTGAAAGGATTAAAATCCAAGAAATCAATTGGTGATGGAGATATGCTGATAATCTCCAACGGCACTCCAAGCTCTAAAGTTATTGAGGAGATTGAGAATGAAATAAACATTGTTAATAATATACCACCTATAAGTTCTATTTTGCCAGATAGTTATTCGTCTGGAACCGAGAGTGATTCAGTGGTTGATAGGTATAATGACCAATCGATGAAATTAATTTCTACATTCAACCAATTATTCAAGTTCAACAATGAAAATGAAAATGAAAATAGAATTGATCATATTTTAAATACATTGGCATTCAAAAACAATGTTCAATTACAAGAGGATAGTATCAATGACACCAGATTCTTTTTAAATGCTATATCGAAAAGATTTAGAGATGTGGAAGGATTTGCCAAACGTCAAGCTAAAGATAATAAATTAAAGGAACAAGAACACAGAAAATTAGTTCATCGATTAAATAGCAAAATAAGTGTGAATGGATTTCAGGAAAAAGATTTAGTGCTATTTTTACCAACTAGAATAGATCGACCAAATGGTGAAAACATACCTAGTAATGATAAAATTCAACCTTGGGCTGCTTTCAATATTGGAGCACCACATTATTTTTTGAAAACTGAACAAACCAAGAATAAAGAATGGATTATAGGACGTGTCAAGAAAATTACTGAATATAAGGTTACTGAAGAAAATGTCCAATCTTTGGAATCCAATCCATTCCAATTGAGTGTTAATGTTACTTGGTATTTGGTCGAAGCTGACGAAGAATAAACATAGCTTTCTTTGATTAATAAATTTAAAAAATCTGATAATACGTTTGTTCCATACATTTAGGCAGTACCATTGTGATTATATTCTAATTGATGAACATTTTAGCATCTGGGTAATTCAGACACCGTAAATCAAATGTGGATTTTTGGACAAATAACTATATACAACGACTTTGTGTAGTTTATTTTTAGTCTTAGCATCAATACAAATCAAATTGGCGCACATTACTTGAAATACGATGAAAGAAACATCGATATCACAACTACGTATAATTCATACATTAAAACTGTTCGTATAGTAGAGCAGAAACAGAAAAACATGTTTTAACAAGAAGGCAGGATGATCGACAATGTGCCTCAAATCAAAACTATGTTAATTTCCGATTCTGTTTATGAGGAAATTCTTACCGGCTTTTGATCTGTCAAACTCTAATGTATGTTGACCATCTATGCATATAACGTACATCATCACAGAGATAATTTCTGCATGAGTATTTCCAACATTATGCATTTTTTAACGACAACAATAGTAGTTTCCCTTTCTATTCTCGTATTTTCAAATATAATCAATTTAAGCTCTAATGAAGTGAGTCAGTTAAAAGATTGGCCACGTTTATGAGTTTGAATTTTTCACCTCAATTAAACATCTTTTTACCGTTTTATACCGTTGTATACCTTGATTATTGTTCGAGAGGTAATTCCGATACAGGCTTTGCGATTCATTGTTGGGCTTTTTCAACACCATCAGACCACAATTTACAAACTAACGCCCACGGCATTATGAAAAAGCCGAAAAGGAAATTTTGACGGAGATATATTTTGTATATAAAGCCTTGATTATTCCCATTTAAACAATTATAACTACAATATTCTTCTCATAATTACTGGAATTGAAAGTGTCTTTATTAGATATGGCTTCCAACCCACCAAGTGCTTGTTGTGCTCAAACTAATTTCCACGAAGGTACCCCATTGGGTACACACCAAGAGGTATTTGGTGTCGATACTTACATTGTTGGAGAATCTAGTAACATCTTAGTTATCTTAACTGATATTTTTGGTCATAGGTACAACAATGTTTTGTTGGTTGCAGACGCTATTTCCAAATCAGGATACAAAGTTTTAATTCCTGATATTTTAAATGGTGATCCACTTAAACCAGGCGATGACTTCCAACCATGGTTACCTAAACATACCCCAGAAATTACTGCTCCTATAGTTGATAATTTTTTAAAAAGAGTCAAAGAAGAATTGAAACCAACTTTCTTAGGTGGAATTGGTTATTGTTTTGGTGCAAAGTTTGCTGTTCAAAATTTGTCTATTAATGGGTATTTAGATGCTGCAGCTGTTGCGCATCCTTCGTTTGTTTCGATGGAAGAAGTGAAAGCGATAAAGCGTCCAATCATTATTTCTGCTGCTGAAACAGATCAAGTGTTTGCTCCAGAATTGAGACATCAAACTGAAGATGAATTGGCTAAATTGGAAGGAGTTAGATACCAAGTTGATTTATTCAGTGGTGTTACACATGGATTCGCTGTAAGGGGTGACATCAAAAATCCAATTGTCAGATATGCCAAAGAAAAGGTTTTGGCCGATCAATTGGCATTTTTCAAGAGTGTTCAAGCTTTGGGCCATTAATTATAGAAATGTTTATGGTGAGTAAGATGTAGAGTATTACACATGATGCTGAAAACCCTATAAAACACTTCATAATTTTATCTACATAATCTTAAGATCGTATCAGTGACAAAAACTTGCCTTAAACTGAACCATCATAGGTGAATAACACACCATATCTGAGGCGATAAATAACGAGAAACAAGTATTTACACATTCAATAAGCTCTCTCAAGTATTACTTCCCTCTAGCTACATACACACTCACTGGATTATT
>OBUW01000424.1_pt1 | contig 23720 bp, 22 predicted proteins | sample 1475761 | NCBI WGS metagenome assembly OBUW01 (sample SAMEA2579908, study PRJEB22360) | human gut metagenome | biome: human gut; feature: human-associated habitat; material: faeces | place: Denmark | collected 2008/2010
TGTGGTTCTCGAGTTTCTATTGTTTCAAATCTAAATACATCGTCTTGAGGGATACCATTGATTACGAATGTAATTTTCAATGACTTTTTTATTTCTACCTATTGTATCTACATAAAAACCTTTACACCAAAACTTTCTATTTCCATATCTATATTTTAAATTAGCGTGTCTATCAAAAATCATTAAACTACTTTTACCTTTTAGATATCCAACAAATGAAGACACTCCTATTTTGGGTGGAATACTAACTAACATATGAATATGATCTTTACATGCTTCTGCTTCAATAATTTCTACACCTTTTCTTTCACATAATTGGCGTAGAATAATTCGAATATCTTTCTTTATCTTCCCATATATTACTTGTCTTCTATATTTTGGAGCGAAGACTATGTGATACTTACAATTCCATTTTGTATGTGCTAAACTGTTTGTGTCGGATGACATTAAAAAGCATCTCCTCGTGTTGATTATTTTGGTTGGCTGACCAATATTTATTCTAGCACGTAGAGTTGCTTTTTTTGTGACAACGGTAGAACCTTTTCTGAACCATACGCATAGCGTATGGTTTTCTTTTTACAATGAAAGAACGACAAATTCCATACTATTACATTGGAATTTGTCGTTCATTTATTAGAAGCATATATTTTACAGACTTCTAAATTAATTGTTACAACAACAATTATTATCCTGTTGCTCTTTTTCATTTTTCTCTTTTTTTTCTTCAATTTCTACTGAACAACAAGATTGTTCCTGAGGTTTTAATTTTTTTAATACGTCTTTGACTCCCATTATCTCACCTCCTTTAAATAACGATGTTCACCATCAAACCTGTAGAAATAGCTACAACTAAAATGGCGATAACGAATGAGATTACAAATTTTTTCTTGAATAGTTTCGATAATAATATAACTTCTGGAATACTTGCACCAGCACCACCAATGATCAAAGCAACAACTGTCCCAAGCGACATTCCTTTTGAAGCTAATGCTTCAGCTATAGGTAACATTGTTTCAGGTCTAATATACATAGGAATACCTATAATAGAAGCAATAAATACGGATATAATGCCACCTCCACTCGCATATTTAGTAATAAATGTTTCGGGTACAAATCCATATATGAACGCTCCAATAAATACACCAATAAATAGGTAAGGAAGCATTGGATATAAAAATGCCCACGCATCATTTAATGCTTGTTTAAAACGAGATCCATGTTTATTAGCAAAAAATCCATCTCCTTTAACGTTTACACCTTTGTAAGTTTTAACTAAATTCATTTTTGAAAATACTAGACCCGTTAAAATACTAAAAATCGCTAGTACAACAAAGTAAATAACAGCAACTTTCCAACCTAATAAGGCCCATAACATAAATATCATTAATGGATTCATTAATGGTGAAGATATTAAGAAACTCATTGCTGGACCAAAAGGTACTTTAGAATTTAATAGACCTGCAAGTATTGGAATAGTTGAACAAGAACAAAATGGTGTCATAGCACCAAACACCATCCCCAATACATAACTAATTGCTTGATTAGGCTTGCTCAAAAATCTTTTGATTTTTTCTTCCGAAACTACTTGTTGAATTAAACTTACAATAAAGCTCACGATGATGAATAGTATTAATAATTCAAAAAACAACATCACAAATGTTTTTATAAATTCCATAATTGAATCTAACATGAGTATAATGCCTCCAAATTTAATTAATCAATATTTCTTGATGTATTAATCAAAAAAATTTGATTAATACTATATTAAAAAAGATACTTAAAGTATCTTACAACAAGTATCTTCATTTAAAACAACCTGTATTTGTTGCTCATTAATTTTATAATAATTCCATGTGCCATGCTTTTCAGCAATAAGAACATTTGCATCTACTAATTTTTTTAAATGATAAGAAAGTTTAGATTGTTTTATATCTAATAACTCTTCTAAATCACATACACATAATGATTTATTGAAGCTTTGGCTAATTTGATTTAGTATTTTTAATCTGATTTTATCAGCTAGCGCATTAAACATATTTTCATAAAAGTCAAATTGTTGATCTTCACTCATATCAGTCTTTGCTTTAATAACTTCCATAAAAGACCATCCTTTTTATAATATTTCATTGAGTTTATATTATCTTTATTTCAATTCTTGAATTGCTTGTTTATAGTTATTTTTTGTTGATTCGCCATACTGATTAATGTTCCCTTTAAAGAACTCCTTCTCCATATACATTGTAGCTTCTTTTAAATTGATTTCTCTTGATAGCATAACAAGATTTAAATAACTTACAAAATAACCAACAGTTAAAGTACTTGCATGGTTTACTCGCAATCAAGCACGCCTCCTTATTGTCAACGTAGTTTTATATCATTTAATACATCAATTTTTTTTGATATATTAAATATAAATCAATATCTATATTATCGCAAGAAGAAAACCTATAATTTTACATAAACTTAGGTATTGCTCACAGAAATATTAAAATAATTTTTTTATAAATTGTATTATTAAGAATTAAATTTAGTAAAATTTTTAAAACTCAAGAAAAACATAGACTAACATCTATATAGATGTTAGTCTATAATCGTAAATTAATTAATGAGGTGAGTATAATGTTAAATATTGAAATATACGAAGAAGCTATGTGCTGTTCTACTGGCGTATGTGGTCCAGAACCGGATGAAACACTAATAAAAGCGAACCAAATCAATGAATATTTAAAGCAAAATCAAATAGAAGTTCAACGTTATAATATGAATAACAATCCGAATGAATTCATTAAAAATCAAGAAGTTATTCGTTTAATTCAAGAAAAAGGTGATGAAGTTTTACCCATCACTTTTATAGAAGGCAATATAACTAAAACGGGCGCTTATATTACCCAAGAAGAAGCCGATGAAATTATTACAGTTAATCAAATGAGAAATGGAGGATGCTGTGGTGGAAATGGATGCTGTTAAATACTTAAATAAATTGAATTTAGATAACATTGAGTTAACAAAATATTTGTTTTTTACTGGTAAAGGTGGCGTAGGCAAAACAACGATATCAAGTTTTATTGCTTTAAACTTAGCAGAGAATGGAAAGAAAGTAGCTTTAGTAAGTACTGATCCAGCTAGTAATTTACAAGATGTATTTCAAATGGAATTATCTAATAAATTAACTAAATATCAACCTATACCTAATCTCTCTATAGCCAATTTCGACCCGATTGTTGCTGCAGACGATTATAAAGCACAATCTATAGAACCTTATGAGGGTATTCTACCAGAAGATGTGCTTGCTGAAATGAAAGAACAGTTAAGTGGTTCATGTACAGTTGAAGTAGCAGCATTTAATGAATTTACAAATTTTTTATCCGATAAAACTTTAGAACAAGAATTTGATTTCATTATATTTGATACAGCTCCCACAGGTCACACTTTGAGAATGCTTGAATTACCTTCTGCATGGACAGATTATTTAAATACAACGAGTAATGACGCTTCTTGCTTAGGTCAATTATCAGGTTTAAATGAAAATAGAGTTAAATATAATTCAGCACTTGAAAAACTACGTAACCAAGATGATACGACCATGATGTTAGTTGCGAGACCTACTCACTCTTCTATATATGAAATTCAAAGAGCGCAACAAGAATTACAACAACTGTCAATTTCTAAATTCAAAGTAATCATTAACAACTATATAGAAGAAAGTCACGGTTTAATTTCGAGTCAGATGAAATCGGAACAAGATAAAAACATTAATCATTTTACTGAATGGTTAAATAACAATCATGCTTATTACGTTCCATATAAAAAGCAGAAAGAAGAAGGTATAGAAAATTTAACTAATCTATTAAATGATGATAACTTAATTGAAAATGATGACTTTATTGTTGAAGATCATCCGCAATTCAATAAATTAATCGATGAAATTGAAAATAGTAAAGTTCAATATTTATTTACAATGGGAAAAGGTGGCGTTGGTAAAACGACAGTAGCAACGCAATTAGCTACAGCATTATCTAATAAAGGATATCGTGTTCCTTTAGCAACTACTGACCCTACTAAAGAAATTAATGTTGAAACTACAAGTAATTTAAATACTGCTTATATTGATGAAGAACAAGCATTAGAAAAGTATAAAAAAGAAGTACTAGCCACAGTGAATGATGATACACCACAAGACGATATTGATTATATTATGGAAGATTTAAAATCACCTTGTACAGAAGAAATAGCATTTTTCAAAGCCTTTAGTGACATTATGGAGAATCAAGACGACATGGATTACGTCATTGTAGACACAGCTCCTACAGGCCATACCTTGCTGTTACTTGATTCTAGTGAAAATCATCATAGAGAATTAAAGAAAAAATCAACTCAAACTACCAGTAATGTTGAAACATTATTACCTAAAATTCAAAATAAAAATTTAACACAGATGATAATCGTAACACTAGCAGAAAAAACACCTTATTTAGAATCTAAACGTTTAGTAGAAGATTTAAATAGAGCTAATATAGGCCATAATTGGTGGGTTGTTAATCAATCGTTAGTTACGCTAAATCAACGTGATGACCTTTTTAGTAACAAAAAAGAAGATGAATCATTTTGGATAAACAAGATTAAAAATGAAAGTCTTGATAATTACTTTGTCATACCTTATGGGGGGTTATCATAATGAAAAAAATTGTAATCATCGGTTCAGTTGCTGCCGGTACAAGTGTCGCGGCTAAAGCAAGAAGAAATAGTGAAGATGTGGAAATTATCGTTTTTGATAAAGATAGTGATATTTCGTATTCAGTATGTGGTATCCCCTACTATATAGGCGGTAATGTATCTGATATTGATGAACTCACGCCAAGAAATGCTAAATGGTTTAAAGAGCGCTTTAATATAGATATTTATACAAAATATGAAGTGAATCAGATAAATGATACTGATCAAACAATAACTGTTACCAATTTAGTAAATGATGAAAAGATGATTCAAGAATATGACGAATTAGTATTAGCAACAGGCTCATCGCCTAAGGAACTTCCTCAATTAAATAGCGAAGAATATAACAATGTATTTAAAGTTAAGAATATTAATGATGCGAAAGCAATTTATAATTATATTGAGGACAATGATGTTCAGAATATAACAATCATTGGTGGTGGATTTATTGGTCTAGAAATGTTAGAACAATTATCTAATTACAATACTTCAATTATTCAACGTAGTACTTTTATGCCTCATTTAGACTACGATATCAGTTTTATGATTCAAGAATATATTGAAGATAAAGCTAACGTATATACCAATAATGAAATAGATATTATTGATTATGATGAAAATCATACAATAAATAGAGTGAGCTTAAAAACTGGCGAATTAATTGATACAGATTTAATCATTATTGGAATTGGTGTCATACCAAATACTAAATTAGCTAAAGAAATTGGTATTAATATTGGAAAATCTGGAGCAATACAAACCAATAAGTATTTTGAAACAAATATTCCTCACATATATGCAATTGGTGATGTAGCAGAAAGTTATAATTTAATTACTGGTGACCCTATATATAGACCGTTAGGTTCTACAGCAAATAAAATGGGACGTATTTTAGGAGATCGATTAACTGGTGGAAATCTAGAACATAAAGGCATTTTAGGAACAGGCATTGTTCGTATATTTGATATGACAATTGCCCAAACAGGCTTAACTGAAAAAGAAGCTATTGATTTAGATATTGATATTGACGTATTACACAATGTGAAACCGAATCGTCCAGAATATATGCAAGGTCAAGAAATGGTAATTAAAGCTATATTTGATAAAAACAATTCTAAATTACTGGGTGCCCAAATTATTGGGTATGAAGGTGTAGATAAAAGAATAGATGTACTAGCTACTGCTATAACGTTTGGTGCCCATGCAGAAGATTTATTTCATTTAGATTTAGCATATGCGCCTCCTTTTTCTACAACTAAAGATCCTGTTATTTATACAGGGATGATTGGACACAATATTACTCGAGGACGCAAAATTATAACGCCTGAAGAAGTCATGAAACAAAATAATGACTTATTGATTTTAGATGTACGTTCTCCAAAGCAATTTGAAGTTAATCATGTTGATGGAGCGATTAACGTCCCATTGAAAATATTGAGAAGTTATGCAAAAACAGTAGATAAAAATCAAAAGATAGTGACTTACTGTAATAAAGGTACTACTGGGAATGCTGCACAAAACGTACTTATTAATTTAGGTTTTAAACAAGTGTTTAATTTGTCAGGTGGTAATAAAAATTATCAACGTTATAAAAGGTTTCAAGTAGAAAGGAAGAAGAAAAATTGAATTATAAAGAAATTTCACAATACTTAAAAGTGATTGCTGATAGTAGCCGTCTTGAAATATTAGACTTGTTATCTTGCGGTGAATTATGCGCTTGTGATTTATTAGAGCATTTTTCTTTTTCTCAACCCACATTAAGTCATCATATGAAAGTATTAAAAGACAATAATTTAATTACATCCAGAAAAGATGGTAATAAAATTTTATACAAATTGAATCATGACGTATTGGATAACGTTACATCACGACTCACTCTATTGAGTTCCAGTACTGTCCCATGTATATGTGAAACAGTAGAGAAAGGTGAGTGATAATGATGACGATATTAGCAATCACAATATTTGTATTAACGTTAATTTTTGTTATATGGCAACCTAAAGGTCTAGATATTGGTATTACTGCATTAATTGGTGCTGTAGTTGCTATAATCACTGGCGTTGTAAGCTTTTCAGACGTACTAGAAGTTACTGGAATTGTTTGGAATGCGACTTTAACTTTTGTTGCAGTTATTCTTATTTCACTCATATTAGATGAAATTGGATTCTTTGAATGGTCTGCCATACATATGGTAAGAGCATCAAAGGGTAATGGCTTGAAAATGTTTATCTTTATCATGCTCTTAGGTTCAGTTGTAGCAGCCTTCTTCGCAAATGATGGTGCGGCTTTAATACTGACGCCTATTGTTTTAGCAATGGTACGTAGTTTAGGATTTGATAAAAAAGCGATATTCCCATTTATTATTGCTAGTGGTTTTATTGCAGATACTACGTCTCTTCCATTAATTGTTAGTAATTTAGTTAATATTGTTTCTGCTGATTACTTTGATATTGGATTTGTTGAGTACTTCAGTAAAATGATTATACCTAATATATTCTCTTTAATCGCAAGTATTCTTGTCTTATGGCTTTATTTTAGAAAGTCTATCCCAAGAAAATTTGATGCAGTAAATATTAGAGAACCAAAAGAAGCGATTAAGGACAAAAAGCTTTTTAATATCTCGTGGATTGTACTCACTGTATTGCTAGTTGGTTATTTAATAAGTGAGTTTATAAATATTCCAGTATCAATTATTGCTGGTATCATTGCTTTAATATTTGTATTATTAGCACGTAAGTCTAAGGCTGTGCATACGAAACAAGTAATTAAAGGTGCGCCATGGAATATTGTTTTATTCTCTATTGGTATGTATCTTGTGGTATTTGGTCTAAAAAATGTGGGCATCACAACGCTTCTTGGTGATGTACTAACAAATATTTCAAATTACGGCTTATTTAGTAGTATCATGGGCATGGGCTTTATAGCTGCATTCCTTTCATCCATTATGAACAACATGCCAACTGTTTTAATAGATGCAATAGCGATTGGTCAATCTCAAACAACAAGCATACTCAAGGAAGGCATGATTTATGCGAATGTTATCGGATCTGATTTAGGACCTAAAATAACACCAATTGGTTCGTTAGCAACACTTCTCTGGTTACATGTGCTTACTCAAAAAGGTGTTAAAATTTCTTGGGGACAATACTTTAAAATCGGTATTATTATAACGATTCCGGTATTATTTATCACACTGTTAGGGTTATATCTAACACTTATTATTTTCTAAAAAAAGAGGAAACTATTTATGGATAAAAAAACAATTTATTTTATATGTACAGGTAATTCATGCCGTAGCCAAATGGCTGAAGGCTGGGGTAAAAAAATCTTAGGAGATGAATGGCAAGTATATTCTGGCGGTATTGAGGCACACGGTGTAAATCCAAAAGCAATAGAAGCTATGAAAGAAGTTGGAATTGATATATCAAATCATACTTCTAATTTAATTGACAACACTATACTCAACCAATCCGATTTAGTAGTAACTCTATGTAGTGATGCTGATCAAAACTGTCCTGTATTGCCGCCTAATGTAAAGAAGGAACATTGGGGATTTGACGATCCTGCTGGCAAACCTTGGTCAGAATTCCAACGTGTTAGAGATGAAATCAAAGCAGCCATTGACTCATTTAAGGCTAGATAAATTTTAAGCGTCTCAATATCATTGAGACGCTTTTTAATAGACTTTTTATTATAAAATAACTTCAAAATATCAACTTAATAATTGCAACGACGATTAAAATACATATTATCGTTTTTTGAATATAGTCAGGTATTTTCTGACCCATTTTCATACCTAGAGGCGTAAATAGTATACTACCTAAAATTAACGGTATTGCACTATTGATAGGAATATACCCCTGTAATAATTTAATCATAAATGCTCCAATAGAAGAAATGAATGCAATTACAATACTATTTGTAACCACCATGTTCATTGGTAATTTAAATATAACAAGTAGTACTGGAATAATAATAAATGCGCCACCAGCTCCTACAATACCAGATACCAAACCGATGATACCACCTATTGTAATTAAAAGTAGACGATTAAACTTAATATGACTAGTAGATGGTGTAACTTTTATAAACATTAGAATAAGAGCTAGTAATGCAATAATAATATAAACCGTATTAACAAACTGAACATTTATTAAATTCGCTAAGATTGCACCTAGCATACTACCTATTACCATTCCACTTCCCATATTAAGTATAAGCGTTCTAGAAAAATTTTTATTTTTATATGCGTTTAAAGATCCACTCAATGTACTAAAAAAAACCTGACTTGAAGTTAATCCTGAAGCAATATAAGCACTATAAGTAGGTAAACCAAATAATGGTGGTAATAATAAGAGAGCTGGGTAAATAACAATGGCTCCCCCTATACCGACTAATCCAGAAATAAATCCTCCTAAGATACCAATAACTAACATTACTATAATTGTTGTTATACTTATCATTTACTTTTTATCAATAATTCAACTGCTTCATTAATTAGTGCCTGAGAATCTTCACTATTTTCTTCAGACATTTTGACGCATTCTACTAAGTTTTCACTAATGATAATACCCATTAACCGTTGAATAGAACTTTTAGAGGCACTTAATTGACTAATGACGTCTTTACAATTTTTTTCTTCCTCCATCATTTTAATGACTCCATTAAGCTGTCCTTGTATGCGATGAATACGATTAATCATCTTTTTATTATATTCCAATATATTTCACTCCACATTCATTTTTAATAATTACATCATATTGATTAAATTTTAGTTTGTCAAATACCCCCATAGGTATTTGACAAACTATCTAATTCGTTATAATATACCCCCATAGGTATTTAAAAGGAGGTAATTATGTCACAATATAAAACGAAACACATTAATGATTTCACTAAAAAAGAATTACAAGAATTGGGTTCTAAGGGTCAATTAATTGACGTTCGACAGCCTGAAGAATTTGAATTAGGACACATTAAAAATGCTTTATTACATTCAGTTGAAAATATAGAGACTTTTAAACAAAGCAAAAATAAAACTTACTATATCTATTGTAAAAGTGGTAATAGAAGTAGAAAAGCCAGTCAATTTCTTGCACAACGTGGATACGATGTGGTGAATTTAGACGGAGGTTATACCGCATACGAACAACAACATCATAATGATAATTTATCTAAAGTAAAAGAAGATAGAGAAATTAAAGATAATCGTAAGATGTTCAATTATAGTAATCTACAATGTCCAGGACCTATTGTTAATATTAGTAAAGAAATCAAAAACATCGCTATTGGTGATCAAATAGAAGTTGTTGTGACTGATCACGGATTTTTAAATGATATTAAAAGTTGGGTCAAACAAACTGGACATACACTTGTTAGACTCAATGATTCTGGTAATGAAATTCGCGCTATTATTCAAAAAGAAGAAAATAAAAATATAGAAGTGACACACACGAAAAGTGGAACAACGATTGTTTTATTTAGCGGCGAGCTAGATAAAGCAGTTGCAGCAATGATTATTGCTAATGGTGCTAAAGCCGCAGGGAGAGATGTAACCATTTTTTGCACATTTTGGGGCTTAAATGCACTTAAAAAAATTCAAAGTCAACGTATTAAGAAAAAAGGTATTGCAAAACTTTTTGACTTCATGCTTCCAAATTCACCAATTAACATGCCTATTTCTAAAATGAATATGTTTGGTTTAGGCAATCTAATGATGCGTTATGTCATGAAAAAGAAAAATGTCGATACTTTACCTTCTCTTATTGATCAAGCAGTTGAGCAAGGTGTTAAACTTATCGCTTGTACAATGAGTATGGATGTGATGGGCATTACAAAAGAAGAATTACGCGATGATGTAGAATACGGTGGCGTAGGTGCATATATTGGATATACAGAACAAGCTAATCACAATTTATTTATATAATTAGAAAGGAATGATATTATGTTTTTTAAACAATTTTATGATAAACATTTATCTCAAGCATCTTATTTAATCGGTTGTCAAAAAACTGGAGAAGCCATGATTATTGATCCTATTCGTGACTTATCTTCATATATTCGAGTTGCTGATGAAGAAGGTTTAACCATTACTCATGCAGCTGAAACACATATACATGCAGATTTTGCTTCAGGAATTAGAGATGTTGCTATAAAGTTAAATGCTAATATCTATGTATCAGGTGAAAGTGATGACACATTAGGTTATAAAAATATGCCTAACCACACTCATTTTGTTCAACATAATGACGATATTTATGTAGGAAATATAAAATTAAAAGTGCTTCATACACCTGGTCACACGCCAGAAAGTATAAGTTTTTTACTTACTGACGAAGGTGCTGGAGCACAAGTTTCAATGGGACTATTCAGTGGTGATTTTATTTTTGTAGGAGATATCGGTAGACCTGATTTACTAGAAAAAGCGGTTAAAGTAGAAGGATCATCTGAAATAGGCGCTAAACAAATGTTTAAATCGATTAAAAGTATTAAAGACTTGCCAGACTACATTCAAATTTGGCCTGGCCATGGCGCTGGTAGTCCTTGTGGTAAATCTTTAGGTGCTATTCCAACATCTACGCTTGGCTATGAAAAACAAACGAACTGGGCTTTTTTTGAAAATAACGAAGCTACCTTTATCGATAAACTCATTTCTGATCAACCTGCACCACCACATCATTTTGCACAAATGAAAAAAATTAATCAATTCGGTATGAATTTATATCAACCTTATACGGTTTATCCAACTACAAATACAAACAGATTAACTTTTGATCTCCGCAGTAAGGAGGCTTATCATGGTGGACATATTGAAGGTACAATCAATATTCCATATGATAAAAATTTCATCAATCAAATTGGCTGGTATCTAAACTATGATCAAGAAATTAACTTGATTGGAGACTATCACCTTATTTCAAAAGCAACACACACCTTACAACTCATTGGATACGATGATGTTGCTGGATATCAATTACCTCAATCTAAGATTCAAACACGTTCCATTCATAGTGAAGACATTACAGGTAACGAATCACATATATTAGATGTACGTAATGATAATGAATGGAATAATGGCCACTTATCTCAAGCGGTTCATGTACCACACAGCAAACTTTTAGAAACAGATTTACCTTTCAATAAAAACGATGTTATTTATGTACACTGTCAGTCTGGCATTAGAAGTTCGATAGCTATTGGTATTTTAGAACATAAAGGTTATCACAACATTATTAATGTAAATGAAGGTTACAAAGATATACACCTTTCTTAATATTTATACTAATGAAGAAGGACTATAAGTAGTTAGATATAGCTTATAGTCCCTTTTTATATTATTGGATACATATCTATTTAAAAATCATTTATGTATCCTCGCTTTATATCATTTAATAAATATTTTACATAGTGCATACCTTTTTTGTTTATTGATGTGTTCAAAAAACATAACAGCAATTCTTATAAACCTCATATGTTCTGATACGTTCAAAATTCCTTTATGATGCGGTTTATCGTATAAAAGTTAATTACATATTGTTGCATTCACTATGATTATCGTCATTTATAAGTAATATATTCAATGTTTCTATTACGCCATCTCTATCATTATTAATTGAAATTAAATTTGCTTTACTTTTAAGTTCTGGATAAGCGTTGTCCATAGCAACTTTGTATCGTGCATGCTCAAATAAAGGAACATCATTTAAACCATCACTTAATACAATCGTTTGTTCACTACTTATATTTAATAAATTTTGTAAAAAACGAATCGTTTTTCCTTTATCAACGTCTTTAGCTACTGCTTCGATAGCAGCTTGAATATGTTTACGTAAATATTCAATACGATAGTCATAATGAATATGTCCATAACAATGAATCGTCTAGTCTTAAATGATTCGTTTAATCAATGATACTTGTTCGCCAACTACAGTAAAACGATTACTAATTTTCAATCTTCTCATTTCATGTAATCGTTATAGTTACAAATTGAGTCGGATGTCAAAGTTTAAAGTCGGTAAATAAAAAATGCCCTATCATTCAAACTTTCAAATCTCAATGATAGGGTCAGTATAAACAGTTGTATTAATTATATTCATCTTCAATATCGCCAACGATTTCTTCAAGAATATTTTCTAAAGTAATGATACCTTTGAAATCAGCATTATCATAAACTGCAGCAATATGAACTTTTTTCTTTTTCATTATTTCCAAAATGTGCTTCAATGGCGTATTCAGTTTAACGTTGATAATTGGATTAACAAATGTCGCTAACTTAGATGGCTGATCCACATTAAATAATGATTTGGAATGGATAAAACCAACAATTTGATCATCTTTAATAGCTGGATATCTTGTAAATGCATCTACTTTAATTTGTTGAATCGCATCATCAAAACGCGTATTTAAATTGAGTGTTTTGACATGTTCTGGATCGATCATAATATCTTTTGCGACTAAATTATCGAATTTAAATGCTTGATTAATATGGTGTAACTCACTGTCATTAATTTCGCCACCTTCATGGCTATCTTGAATTAATTGTTTCAATTCTTCTTCAGAGTGGAATACCTCACTCTCTTTAGCTGGTTTCATGTTGAACATTTTCAAGATTAATCGTGCTGCACCATTTAATAGCCAAATAAATGGATACATTATTTTATAGAAAAAGATGATTGGCTTCGCAAAGAGTAATGTAATATACTCAGCTTTTTGAATCGCAATGGTCTTAGGCGCCATCTCACCTACAACTACATGTAAAAATGTCGCGATAACAAACGCACCACCAATAGTAAATGGATGTATCCATGCTTCAGGAATACCTATACTACTGAATAGTGGGTTTAGAATAAATTCAAATGTGGATTCCCCGACCATACCAATACCTAAAGCGGTAATGGTAATACCTAATTGACAGGCAGCTAAGTATTCGTCAAGATGATCGACAACTTTTTTAGCAGAGATTGCTTTCTTCTCTCCTGCATTAAACAATTGTGCAATTCTTGTTTCTCTGACTTTCACGATAGCAAACTCTGTCGCTACGAAAAATGCCGTTAGGACTAATAATAATATAAAAGTAATCAGACTAAATAGGGTCCCCAAATATGTTCTTCCAAAATAAAAAATATAGACTTACTATTATATGAATTGTATCAACGTTTTTTATATAATCAAAATATTTAAATTTTAAATACTAATATAAATAGTACTATCTACTAGAACAAGACAAACAAGCTGAATTCCCACATTATAATACTGATATGACTGCTAATGTGTTACAGACAATGTTCAAAGATATTGAAGAATTAGAGAAATAGCAATTGAAATCACTGTATCTAACGATTATCAATCGTATTGATATAAGGATAGATGAATATCATAAAAATTAATTTTACATCATCCTCAAATTGGATAACGCTTTTAATAAACAACTATTTAATAACCATCCACTCGACGAAGTGCTCCTCAGCACTTCGTCTTTATTTTTGCCGCAAACTATATATATAACTATTGAATAAACAATGACTATTCTGTTATTCTTTCATTTATTTTATCTAACCAATTTTAGAATTCTCTTTATCAATTTCAATAACACTTATCTAATGAAACAGCCATTGTCGTAATTATTTTCATAACTACACGAAGCTTATATTGAAATTGCTAAAGAACATCCCACGATAATTTTTTACCGGGAAAGGAATGGGATTTGCAAATTCGAAGAAACAGAAGGATTGTACAAGCACAATCCCAAAATCCCGTTATTCTTTATAAACAAATAATATATATAAGGAAGCAGAGACCCAATCCTATCATCAATACTTATAAATAATGAGTTGATTGTTCGTCAAAATGGGTGGGATTCCGGGATTTCCTTGTTACACCAACGTTTATCACGAGTTTTTATATAGAATTTTCTCATATTGTCAACGGGATTCTTAATAAATGACAAATCAAATATATCGATTTATATGTTACTCAAATATAGTATATTTATTTTTATTATCGTTATATACAAAATCAATGAATATTATATACTAAAAATTAATATTAAAAATATAGTCACTGCTACATAAATATAGTATTTACAATTAATAAGATTCATTAAATACCAAAAATTTAAATTTACCCTTTAAATAACTCTTGTTTTTTGTATAATTATTGTATGTAACAAAAATAAATATAAGGGAGTTATTTAATATGTTTGTTTTAGCTACATCTTTATCAAGCCAAGTGAATCTTGACTGGCGGACATATATCATGCTTGCAGTATATTTTCTAATTTTACTTGTTATTGGATATTATGGTTATAAGCAGGCAACCGGAGATTTAAGAGAATATATGCTTGGTGGAAGAAATATAGGACCTTACGTTACTGCATTATCTGCTGGAGCTTCAGATATGAGTGGTTGGATGATTATGGGGTTACCTGGAGAGGTTTATACAACAGGTTTATCAGCAGCTTGGTTAGCTATTGGGTTAACTATCGGAGCTTATGTTAACTACATACTTGTAGCACCAAGACTTCGTGTGTACACTGAAAAAGCGAATGACTCAATCACATTACCTAACTATTTTACACATCGCCTTAATGATAATTCTAATATTATTAAAATTATCTCTGGTGGTATTATTGTTGTATTCTTTACACTATATACTCACTCGGGTATGGTTTCAGGTGGTAAATTATTTAATAGTGCGTTTGGTCTAGATTATCATACTGGTCTTATTGTAGTTTCGGTGATTGTTATTGCTTATACATTCTTTGGGGGGTATTTAGCAGTATCATTAACTGACTTCTTTCAAGGTGTAGTTATGTTAATTGCGATGGTTATGGTACCTATTGTAGCCATGATGCAGCTCGGAGGGATTGATGCTTTTTCTCAAGCAGCAAATTTAAAACCGACTAATTTAGATTTATTTAAAGGGACAACTATTGTGGGAATTATTTCTTTCTTTGCTTGGGGATTAGGTTACTTTGGTCAACCGCATATTATAGTACGATTCATGTCAATCAAATCTGTTAGTCAATTAAAAACTGCCAGAAGATTTGGTATTAGTTGGATGGCTATTAGTTTAATAGGTGCTGTATGTGTAGGGTTGATAGGTATTGCTTTTGTTCAAGATAGAGGAGTTAAATTAAATGATCCAGAAACACTTTTTATTTTAATGGGCCAAATTTTATTCCATCCATTGGTTGGTGGTTTCCTTCTTGCAGCAATTTTAGCAGCTATTATGAGCACAATCTCCTCACAACTACTTGTTACTTCTAGTTCACTTACAGAGGATTTCTATAAATTAATTAGAGGCGAAGAAGCTGCAAAAAAACATAAAAAAGAGTTTTTATTAGTAGGTCGATTATCTGTTCTTATTATAGCAATTATATCTATTATAATCGCATGGACTCCAAATGATACTATACTTAATCTTGTTGGTAATGCATGGGCTGGATTTGGTGCAGCATTTGGTCCACTGGTATTACTATCTCTCTATTGGAAGGGATTAAGTCGTACAGGAGCTATTTTTGGTATGATATCAGGATCAGTTGTAGTCATTATTTGGATTGTTTTTGTGAAACCATTAGGAGAATATATTGACTTCTTTAATTTATATGAAATTATTCCTGGATTTTTAACAAGTTTAATTGTGACTTATATCGTAAGTCTTATAACTAAAAAACCGAATAGAGATGTTGAAAAAGAATTAGAAGAAGTTAAAAAACTTGTAAAAGAAAAATAACATTTTATCATTTAAAGAGGTAGAACAAGAAATCGTGGTTCTATCTCTTATTTTTTATTTACAAATTTCATTTTATTGAAGTATATAGTTTTTATCAATTTCAATAACACTTATCTAATATGGTAGCAAATTGGCATTACCTATCTACTACTACACGATGCTTATATTGAAATTGCTAAAGAACATCCCACGATGATTTTTTATGTACTGAAACCCAAAAGTTGTACTTTGGTTAAGCATATAATTTCAAAGGTTTGTCTTCTATGATTTTTAGGAGACAAGCCTTTTAATTCTTTCATTATATTGATGAATGGATTGTTTCCATTGGTCAAAATGTTGAAATTGATTGCCATAAAACATTTCTTGTTTTAGTAATCCAAAGAAATTTTCCATTAATGCATTATCTAAACAATTACCTTTTCTGGACATACTTTGAAAAATATTGTTATCTTTTAGGCATTTTACATATTTATCGTGTTGATAATGTCATCCTTGGTCTGAATGTATTGTTGAACGATAGTTTATTTTAGGCTTTTGATTAATGAGCGCTTGAAGTGGTGTCATGACTATATCTAAGGTAGATCCATCAGACATAGTAAAACTAATGATTTCTGAACTATATACATCCATAAACGTTGATAAATATAATTTTTGATCATTTTTTAGTTTGAACTCTGTAATGTCGGTCACTATTTTTTGATAAAGTCGGTCAGTTTTAAATCGACGTTTGATTAAATTATTCGCAACTTTTCCAATTTTACCTTTATAGGCTTTATATGGTTCTGTTTCAAAGTTGATTTTATAGTATAATTTTAACAAAAAGGAGCCTTCTGTATGAATTATTTAAGATATAAACAATTCGATAAGGATGTTATTACTGTAGCCGTTGGCTACTACCTAAGATATGTATTAAGTTATCGTGATATATCTGAAATACTAAGAGAACGTGGTGTGAACGTTCATCACTCAACAGCCTACCGTTGGGTTCAAGAATATGCCCCGATTTTGTATCAAATCTGGAAGAAAAAGCATAAAAAAAGTGTATTATAGGTGGCGTATTGATGAGAAATACATCAAAATAAAAGGAAAATGGTGTTATTTATATCGTGCGATTGAGGCAGATGGTCATAAACTAGATATTTGGTTACGCAAAAAGCGAGATAATCACTCAGCATATGCGTTTATAAAACGCCTCGTTAAACAGTTTGGCAAACCTCAAATAGTGATTTTACAAATCAAGCACTTTCAACGAAGATGGCCATGGCTAAAGTAATTCAAGCGTTTAAATTGAACTCTAACTGTCATTGTACATCTAAATATCTCAATAACCTCATTGAACAAGATATCAAAGTATCAATACAGCAAAAAATACAATCAAAGGGATTGAATGTATTTACGCTCTATACAAAAAGAACCGTAGGTCTCTTCAGATCTACGGATTTTCACCGTTCCACGAAATTAGACATATGTTAGCCAGTTAAGGGAACAACGACATGATAAAGTGGTAATTAGCTATATTTTTCTAACTTTGCAACAGAACCTATAAAAGCTATTATTGATGAAGTTTTAGAGAGATTTTTAGAAAATAATAAATATTAATATTTTGCTATAAAGTGAGAGTGTGTCATTACAATTTAAGTTAATGATACACTCTTACTTTATATAAGCATCATGAAAATGGGAGTTATTCTTATCAAAGGAATGATATTTTAATATAGAATAATAAAATTAATTAAAATAAAAATTTAATTAATTTACGATAAGAAGTGTGAGTAAAATAAAAAAGTAGTTAAAATAAATTTACATTAAAAAACAAAATATTTTTTAATGTAAATATTGAATTAAATTTAATTGTTTTTAGAAAGTGACAGTGATAGTATTAGGGTACTAAAAAACAAAAATTTTCAGTCAAATGGGTAATATTACAGTTAAAACTTTCAATTAATGGAGGAAATTATGACTAAAAAAATCAAACGGTTTAAAGAAAATTTTAAAGAAGAAAAAGCAAGAGTGAGATTGTATAAATCAGGAAAAAATTGGGTTAAAGCAGGAATTAGAGAAATTCAACTTATGAAAGTTATGGGTCTACCTTTTGCAGGACAAAAAGTAGCTGTAGGAAAAGATTTGAATTCACAAAATTCAAGCTTCAAGAAGAATGCTCTAAAAACGTCAGCTGTAGTAGGCGGAGCGTTCACTTTCAACATGTTAAATAATCATGAAGCATTTGCTGCATCAGAAACGCCTGTAACATCTGAAATAAGTTCCAATAGCACTACTGTAGGTGATCAAACATCTACTAAAGAAAGCAAAGATAGTGCTGCAAGTACAGAAAGCAAGGACAGTGCTGCAAGTACAGAAAGCAAAGATAGTGCTGCAAGTACAGAAAGCAAAGATAGTGCTGCAAGTACAGAAAGCAAAGATAGTGCTGCAAGTACAGAAAGCAAGGACAGTGCTGCAAGTACAGAAAGCAAGGACAGTGCTGCAAGTACAGAAAGCAAAGATAGTGCTGCAAGTACAGAAAGCAAAGATAGTGCTGCAAGTACAGAAAGCAAAGATAGTGCTGCAAGTACAGAAAGCAAGGACAGTGCTGCAAGTACAGAAAGCAAAGATAGTGCTGCAAGTACAGAAAGCAAGGACAGTGCTGCAAGTACAGAAAGCAAAGATAGTGCTGCAAGTACAGAAAGCAAGGACAGTGCTGCAAGTACAGAAAGCAAGGACAGTGCTGCAAGTACAGAAAGCAAGGACAGTGCTGCAAGTACAGAAAGTAAAGACAGTGCAACAAGTGAAGATTTAGGTTCAGCAATCACAATTAATAATAGTGATTCGTCGTCTAACAGTACCTCAGCAACTAAATTAAGAACTTTTAGTAGATTGGCAACAACAACATTCGCAGCAGCAGCAGCAACATCTACTACAAATACTTATACAGGTGCGGGTACCGATACAAATAATAATATTCCTATCTATTATAAATTGACTACTGTTAATAATGGAACATCTATGACTTTTACTTATACAGTTACATATGATAATCCAGCAACAACAACAGTTGAAAAACCAACGACATTACCAAATGGTTATTCAATATACAATACAGGTTCATCTAATCAAACAATGTTTACATTAGGTAACGGATATGGAACTCCTTCATCTGCCACGAGCTATATTACAGACTCAACAGGTGCAAAGGTTAGTAATCCAGCAGCAAATACAACACCTATGGTTAAACAAGGTAATGGATATACTTGGTCAAATGGTTATCAAATGAATGGATATCAAGCTAAACAAGGCTATGGTTTAACAACGACATGGACAGTTCCTATTATTTCTGGGGGCGATACATCGTTTACATTTGATCCGTACTCTACATCTGTGACAGGTGGTACTAACTTTTTTAATGGTCAAAAAGTTAATGTAACTGATCCAACAAGTACAGCTAATTCACAAAGTGCGTCAACAAGTACAGCTAATTCACAAAGTGCGTCAACAAGTACAGCTAACTCACAAAGTGCGTCAACAAGTACAGCTAACTCACAAAGTGCGTCAACAAGTACAGCTAACTCACAAAGTGCGTCAACAAGTACAGCTAACTCACAAAGTGCGTCAACAAGTACAGCTAACTCACAAAGTGCGTCAACAAGTACAGCTAACTCACAAAGTGCGTCAACAAGTACAGCTAATTCACAAAGTGCATCAACAAGTACAGCTAATTCACAAAGTGCGTCAACAAGTACAGCTAACTCACAAAGTGCGTCAACAAGTACAGCTAATTCACAAAGTGCATCAACAAGTACAGCTAATTCACAAAGTGCGTCAACAAGTACAGCTAACTCACAAAGTGCGTCAACAAGTACAGCTAACTCACAAAGTGCGTCAACAAGTACAGCTAACTCACAAAGTGCGTCAACAAGTACAGCTAACTCACAAAGTGCGTCAACAAGTACAGCTAACTCACAAAGTGCGTCAACAAGTACAGCTAACTCACAAAGTGCGTCAACAAGTACAGCTAATTCACAAAGTGCGTCAACAAGTACAGCTAACTCACAAAGTGCGTCAACAAGTACAGCTAACTCACAAAGTTCATCAACAAGCGCATCAGATTCAGCATCAGAAAGTGCATCTGACTCAGCGTCAGTAAGCGCAAGCGACTCAGCGTCAGCAAGTGCAAGTGACTCAGCGTCAGTAAGTGCATCTGACTCAGCGTCAGCAAGCGCATCTGATTCAACATCAGTAAGTGCATCTGACTCAGCGTCAGCAAGCGCATCTGATTCAACATCAGTAAGTGCATCTGACTCAGCATCAGCAAGTGCGTCTGACTCAGCGTCAACAAGTGCAAGTGACTCTACATCAGTAAGTGCGTCTGATTCAACATCAGTAAGCGCGTCTGACTCAGCATCAGCAAGCGCATCTGATTCAACATCAGTAAGTGCATCTGACTCAGCGTCAGCAAGCGCATCTGATTCAACATCAGTAAGTGCATCTGACTCAGCATCAGCAAGTGCATCTGACTCAGCGTCAGTAAGTGCATCTGACTCAGCGTCAGTAAGCGCGTCTGACTCAGCATCAGCAAGCGCATCTGATTCAACATCAGTAAGTGCATCTGACTCAGCGTCAACAAGTGCATCTGATTCAGCGTCAACAAGTGCATCTGATTCAACATCAGTAAGCGCGTCTGACTCAGCATCAGCAAGCGCATCTGATTCAACATCAGTAAGTGCATCTGACTCAGCGTCAGCAAGCGCATCTGATTCAACATCAGTAAGTGCATCTGACTCAGCGTCAGTAAGCGCATCTGACTCTACATCAGTAAGCGCGTCTGATTCAACATCAGTAAGTGCATCTGACTCAGCGTCAGTAAGCGCATCTGACTCTACATCAGTAAGTGCATCTGACTCAGCGTCAGTAAGCGCATCTGACTCAGCGTCAGTAAGCGCGTCTGACTCAGCATCAGCAAGCGCATCTGATTCAACATCAGTAAGTGCATCTGACTCAGCGTCAGTAAGCGCATCTGATTCAACATCAGTAAGTGCATCTGACTCAGCATCAGCAAGTGCATCTGACTCAGCGTCAGTAAGTGCATCTGACTCAGCGTCAACAAGTGCATCTGATTCAACATCAGCAAGTGCGTCTGATTCAACATCAGTAAGTGCGTCTGACTCAGCATCAGCAAGTGCGTCTGACTCAGCGTCAACAAGTGCAAGTGACTCTACATCAGTAAGTGCGTCTGACTCAGCATCAGTAAGCGCGTCTGACTCAGCGTCAGCAAGCGCATCTGATTCAACATCAGTAAGTGCATCTGACTCAGCGTCAGCAAGCGCATCTGATTCAACATCAGTAAGTGCATCTGACTCAGCATCAGCAAGTGCGTCTGACTCAGCGTCAACAAGTGCAAGTGACTCTACATCAGTAAGTGCGTCTGATTCAACATCAGTAAGCGCGTCTGACTCAGCATCAGCAAGCGCATCTGATTCAACATCAGTAAGTGCATCTGACTCAGCGTCAGTAAGCGCATCTGACTCTACATCAGTAAGCGCGTCTGATTCAACATCAGTAAGTGCATCTGACTCAGCGTCAGTAAGCGCATCTGACTCTACATCAGTAAGTGCATCTGACTCAGCGTCAGTAAGCGCATCTGACTCAGCGTCAGCAAGCGCATCTGATTCAACATCAGTAAGTGCATCTGACTCAGCATCAGCAAGTGCATCTGATTCAGCGTCAGTAAGCGCATCTGACTCTACATCAGTAAGCGCGTCTGACTCAGCATCAGTAAGCGCATCTGATTCAACATCAGTAAGTGCATCTGACTCAGCATCAGCAAGTGCGTCTGACTCAGCGTCAACAAGTGCAAGTGACTCTACATCAGTAAGCGCGTCTGACTCAGCGTCAACAAGCGCATCTGACTCAAACTCAGTAAGTACATCAGATAGTGCGTCATTAAGCACAAGCGTATCTGACTCAAACTCAATGAGCACATCAGATAGTGCGTCATTAAGCACAAGCGTATCTGACTCAAACTCAATGAGCACATCAGATAGTGCGTCATTAAGCACAAGCGTATCTGACTCAAACTCAGTAAGTACATCAGATAGTGCATCATTAAGCACAAGCGTATCTGACTCAAACTCAGTAAGCACATCAGATAGTGCATCATTAAGCACAAGCGTATCTGACTCAAACTCAGTAAGCACATCAGATAGTGCATCATTAAGCACAAGCGTATCTGACTCAAACTCAGTAAGCACATCAGATAGTGCATCAACAAGCACAAGCGTATCTGACTCAAACTCAGTAAGCACATCAGATAGTGCATCAACAAGCACAAGCGTATCTGACTCAAACTCAGTAAGCACATCAGATAGTGCATCAACAAGCACAAGCGTATCTGACTCAAACTCAGTAAGCACATCAGATAGTGTATCAACAAGCACAAGCGTATCTGACTCAGCGTCAACAAGTGCATCTGATTCAACATCAGTAAGTGCATCTGACTCAGCATCAGCAAGTGCGTCTGACTCAGCGTCAACAAGTGCAAGTGACTCTACATCAGTAAGTGCGTCTGATTCAGCATCAGTAAGCGCGTCTGACTCAGCGTCAACAAGTGCATCTGATTCAACATCAGCAAGTGCGTCTGATTCAACATCAGTAAGTGCATCTGACTCAGCGTCAACAAGTGCATCTGATTCAACATCAGCAAGTGCGTCTGATTCAACATCAGTAAGTGCATCTGACTCTACATCAGTAAGCGCGTCTGACTCAGCGTCAACAAGCGCATCTGATTCAACATCAGTAAGTGCATCTGACTCTACATCAGTAAGCGCGTCTGACTCAGCGTCAACAAGCGCATCTGATTCAACATCAGTAAGTGCATCTGACTCAGCATCAGCAAGTGCGTCTGACTCAGCGTCAACAAGTGCATCTGATTCAACATCAGCAAGTGCGTCTGATTCAACATCAGTAAGTGCATCTGACTCAGCGTCAACAAGTGCATCTGATTCAACATCAGCAAGTGCGTCTGATTCAACATCAGTAAGTGCATCTGACTCTACATCAGTAAGCGCGTCTGACTCAGCGTCAACAAGCGCATCTGATTCAACATCAGTAAGTGCATCTGACTCAGCGTCAACAAGTGCAAGTGACTCTACATCAGTAAGTGCGTCTGATTCAACATCAGTAAGCGCGTCTGACTCAGCATCAGCAAGTGCAAGTGACTCAGCGTCAGCAAGTGCAAGTGACTCTACATCAGTAAGTGCGTCTGACTCAGCATCAGTAAGCGC
>OBUW01000425.1_pt1 | contig 23559 bp, 16 predicted proteins | sample 1475761 | NCBI WGS metagenome assembly OBUW01 (sample SAMEA2579908, study PRJEB22360) | human gut metagenome | biome: human gut; feature: human-associated habitat; material: faeces | place: Denmark | collected 2008/2010
AATATATATAATTAAAGTGGAGGTAGAATGACATGAAACACCTCGCAACATTCTTTTGGGCATTATTATTAATGCAAATGGTTAACTTTGTACTTAATAGCCTAGTAGGTGGAGACAGCTTAAATTTAGTGAATCCAATTATCATGGCAGTATTGTTCACGATTTTCACAGCAATTTTTGCTGCAGTAATTAAACCGCCGAAAGATTCATCACAATAACTATTTAGTATAAAATGAAATATGTCTTTCTTATTATTGAAGCTGCCCAGATAAAGGCGGCTTTTATTTTTGGCCATTAATGTTTTGTATTTTGAATATTTTAAAACTCAATGACCTCTATCCCATAACTTTTAAATATAGAAAAAGCCTTAATACAAAGATGTCATTTACGAGTAATCTTTGTATCAAGGCAATTATATTATAATCATCACTGTAAAATTAAATGCTTCATGTTGAATTGATAATTTTAAGTGTTTATTTAGTTTTTACATTAACATCAATTTGTTTAATTGAATTTGAATCAAACAAGTTTGCTGTATAACTATCTTTCTTTAAATCCACTTCTTTTTTACTGCCATCTTTCCAAGTAATCGTGTAAACGGCTGATTTTGCATTTCGAATCTTCTCAGGTGTTACACCACGTTCATCATATAATAAAGCTTTAACTTTATTTCCTAAATCTAAATATGATAATTGGCTATCTTTTGGTAAATTTAAGTAAGATTGATTGAAAGCCATAATGCCATCTACTGCAATTGTATATGGAACATTTTGCATTTCTTTAGCTTTTTGAGTTGCCGGTAGTTTGTCCTTTTCTGCTGCAGATACCTCATTACTTGCCACAGTAGCGCCAGTCGTTGCGATCATGCCCAGTGCCAAAGTTACAGTTATAAATGATTTTAATTTCATATAATCTCTCTCCTTTGTGAGTTAAAGTATCTTACAAAATCAATATAACACAAATCTAAAAGTTTCAAAAATTATAAGTATGTGAATTGTTTACTTGTTTTTAAAAATTAATTTTAATAAATCTAAAATCTATAATTGTTAATACTTTCTATTTTTTCAAATAAATTCATATTACAATAACTAAGTTTACATTTCTTAAATTTAATTACTTCTTTGCATTATAGCGAACGCCGTACCTAATATATAAATTAAATCCCTTGTTTCTTCATACTTTTAATTGAACAATTTTATATTGATGAGATATTTAGTATTAAATTTTTCTTCCAATAAGGTTAATACTTGTTTGATCAATTTTATGTTGATTTACTTCTTTTAAAAATTCATTCAAGTAGAACCCATTCTTCAAATTTAAAGAATGATCTAACGCATAAACTGTTAATTCGTATTGATGATCTTTATCAGGTGGTGTTGGTCCTACATAGTGATTTTCTATTTCTGAAAAATCTTCAGCCAACAACCCACTAGTAAAGCTATTTTTACCTTGTACATAGTCACCCTTTGTTCTTGATAAATCTGCTTTTATAGAAATTGAATTGCCACTAACACCTACATTAGCAACACTCCAATGAATCCATGCAAAGCCACACACAGGAATTGCATCATAGTCAATTAAAGACCAAGCAAGATATTTAGTCCCTTCCGGTAATTCAGTTACTTCAAATGGAAATGATTTAATTGGATTCCCGTTAATAGAATCACTCACATCTGCACCTGCTGCGTATTCATATGGTATATTGTTCCCTTTAAATTCAGTTTTTATTTTCATGTTGCTCTCTCCTTGTAAAATTTTTTATTCATTCAGCCTTAACCTCTGATATAATATTAATATTATTTTTATGCATTAAAAATTAAATATTATCTAATGAATCATTAACTTTTTTGAAAGAGGTAAGTTCATGAATTTGGATTGGTACTATACATTTGTCATTTTAGCGAAGACGTTAAACTATCGATTAGCTAGTGAAGAAATTAATCTAACTATACCTTCTATACATAAGCAAATTAAAAATTTAGAACAGCATCTCAATGTGAAACTATTTGAAACTTATAAAAATCAAATTATCTTGACTGAAGATGGTCATACATTTCTTCCAATTGCACAAAGTTTTATTGAACAATATGAAAGTGGCATCAAACATATCCAACTAAAAAAAACGATGTTTCAATCGAAATTAAATGTTGTCGTGTCTTCATATATCGCGACATTCATTATGCCCAAATTTTTAAAATCATTCTTTAACGAGCATCCTTTTATCGATGTTTCTCTTCATGTCAAAAATGAAAATATTGAAAAAGATATTAATAATCATACGTATGATATTGGGATTAGCAGAAATCAACCTAAACTAAGAGAAGTTCATTCTGAAAAAGTATGCGAAGGTAAAATTGTATTGATTGCTCCCAATAAAGAGAATAATCATCTTCTAACTGAGGCATCTTTATTTGAAAAATACAAAATAATAAGTGATAACCATCCAGAATATTGGTCATCACTTAAAAATAATATTTTAAATATTTATGAAAAAGCACAATTTCTATCTATCAATGATGTGCATACTTCAATTAAATTAATCGAAATGAATCAAGGTATATCATTCCTGCCTATTTATATAACAACAAATAGTGATTACAATATTTTGGTTATTAACACGAAAATTTTACAAGCACCTATTTCATTTACATATATATACAGCCAAAAAGAAAGTCCAGAAATATTGGCGTTTATTAAATCATTTAAAAAGTATATTGCCAATGAACAATTATAATAAATTTCAAATCTAAAAAACCAAGAATGCGATTAATCATCACATTCTTGGTTCAATTTTATTCATGAATTTTTTCAACATTAAACGTTAAGTTATTGTCTGAATTTAAATTAACTTTAATAGTTGTACCTTCTGGGAATCCTTCTTTAATCATCATACGTGCTAATGGTGTTTCAATTTGGCGTTGTACAAAACGTTTTAATGGTCTTGCACCGTATTGAGGTTCATAAGCTTCTTGACCTAGCCAAGCTTTAGCATCATCAGAAACTTCAATTGAGATTCGTTGTTCTAGTAATCTTATATTTAATTGCGTTAATATTTTGTCTACAATCATACTCATATCATCAATAGATAAAGGTTTAAATAATACGATGTCATCCATACGATTCAAAATTTCTGGTTTGAAATATGCGTTTAAACTTGTCATAACAGCTTTTTCTGTTGATTCTGTAATTTCACCAGTCTCTTTTACGTTTTCTAATAAAACCTGAGATCCAATATTACTTGTCATAATAATAATAGTATTTTTAAAATCAACGCTACGTCCTTTAGAATCAGTTAAACGGCCTTCATCTAAAATTTGCAATAATACATTAAAGACGTCAGTATGCGCTTTTTCAACCTCATCTAATAAAATAACTGAGTATGGATTACGACGAACCGCTTCAGTTAATTGACCCCCTTCATCATGTCCAATATATCCTGGAGGTGCCCCTATCAATCTTGATACTGCATGTTTTTCCATATATTCACTCATATCGATACGAATCATATGTTTTTCAGAATCAAATAATGATGCAGCTAATGATTTAGCTAATTCAGTTTTACCTACCCCAGTTGGACCTAGGAATAAGAAACTACCAATAGGTCTGTTTGGATCTTTAATACCTGCTCTAGCTCTAACTACTGCATCTGAAACCAGGTCAACCGCTTTATCTTGACCTACAACACGTTTATGCAAGATATCACTTAAGTGAAGTAATTTTTCACGTTCTGTTTCAACTAATTTTGAAACTGGTATGCCTGTCCATTGGCTGACAATATCGCCAATTTCTTCGTCTGTTACAACTTCACGAATCATTCGATCTGTATCTTCACCTTGCTCATCTTGGAAATTATCCTCTAATTCTCTAAGTTCTTTTTCCAATTGAGGAATTGTTCCATATTGTAGTTCAGCAGCTTTTTCTAAATTGTTATTTGTTTGTGCATCTTCCAACGCTTGTCTACTTTCATCTAGTTGCGCACGTTTTTCTTGTAAATTTGCTATTTTTTCTTTTTCTGATTCTACACGAGATTGAAGTGCTGCTTGTTTCTCTTTTTCATTGGCAAGCTCTTCTTGTAGTTCTTGTAATCTCTGTTTGCTCGCATTGTCAGATTCATTTTTAAGTGCGCTTTCTTCAATTTCTAATTGCATGACACGTCTATTAACTTGATCCAATTCAGTTGGATTTGATCCCATTTCCGTACGAATTGTTGCACATGCTTGGTCAACTAAATCAATCGCTTTATCTGGTAAAAAACGATCAGTGATGTAACGATCAGACAATTCAGCGGCAGCAACTAAGGCTCTATCTTGAATACGCACACCATGATACACTTCATATCGTTCTTTTAAACCACGTAAAATTGAAATTGTATCTTCAACATCAGGCTCACTAACTGCTACTTTTTGGAAACGACGCTCTAATGCCGAATCTTTTTCAATATATTCTCGATATTCATTTAAAGTTGTTGCACCAATACAATGTAACTCTCCTCGTGCTAACATTGGTTTTAGCATGTTGCCTGCATCCATGGCACCATCTGTTTTACCAGCACCTACAAGCATATGGATTTCATCAATAAATAATATAATTCTACCATCAGACTCTTTAACTTCTTTTAGGACTGCTTTTAATCTCTCTTCAAATTCACCACGATATTTAGCGCCCGCTACTAATGCGCTTAAATCTAACTCAAAAACAGTTTTATCTAATAATGATTCTGGCACATCTTTCTTAACTATACGTTGCGCTAATCCTTCAACAATTGCAGTTTTACCAACACCTGGTTCACCAATGAGCACAGGGTTGTTTTTAGTTTTACGACTTAAAATACGAATCGTATTTCGAATTTCTTCATCTCTTCCTATAACAGGATCCATTTTACCTTGTCTAACTTCTTCTACTAAGTCGCGGCCATATTTAGCTAATGCTTCGTAATTAACTTCTGGATTTTGTGATGTCACGTGATTTCCCCCTCTTACTTTTTTAATAATTTCTTTGATAACTTCTACTTTATTATTTATATAATGTTTTGTTGTTTGATCAATGTCCATTGCCGAACGTAAAATATGCTCCATTGAAATATATTCATCTTCATATTCTTTCATGTATGATTCAGCCTTAGTTATCAATTGGTTTGCTTGTTGGCTAATATATTGACCATATTGTATATTGTCACCTTCTACAGATGCATACGTGTTTAGTTTGTCTACATAAGCTTTGTTTAATTGATCTACCTCAATATTTGCTCGTTCTAAAATACTTTTATATAAGCTTTCACTTTCATTTAAGGCAGCGCTTAAAATTGCCTCAATTTCTATATTTTGTAATTTATGTTGCTGACTCAGTTCAACTGCTTGTTGTAAAGCACTTTGAACAGCATATGTCATTTTATTTATATCCATTAATTTCACCTCTAATTTGTAGAGTTGGTCAAGTTGCACTTTTGACTTTGACTTTCTTTGACCTTAATTATATTATAGTCCCAATATAATCATTTATCAACTCTTTTACACTTAAATTTCCTAATATTTGTAAATAATTTTTTGAATTAAAAAAATCTAGCTAATGTTACGTTACACATTAACTAGACTTATTAAACATATGTTATTTCTTTTTAAGTGCTTTTAATATTTCATCTTTTAAAGCTAGAACTCCTTTGTACTCTAAATGTACACCGTCTGGTGCAAAATATTCACTATGTCCTTGTGATCGCTTATACCAATCAATTAATGTGACATTGGACTTTCGTTTCGCCGCGTCAGCTAATAATCGATTTACATTTGCCTCATAAATTCTTGGAACACGTGTATTAACTAAATAAATCTTGGCTTTTCCAAATTGATTAAGTAAATCGTCGAGCTGTTTGACAGTAAAGTCGCCATTTGTACCTAATTCTAATACGACTTGATCAGATGATTTTTTATATTGTGAATAATTCGCTTTAACTAAAGGTAAGGTTTGATACAATTGACGCCCTACTTTTCCATCAATTCTAGACTTAGGAACTGATGACTTAAATGACTCACCGATATCAACCATTACTGAATCACCGATTAAAAGAGGTTTAATATTATTATATACGTCGGAAGATTCCTTTTTCTTCTCACTTACTAAGCCATCAATGTGAATGTTATCAATTGGTGCTATCCGCATTAAATAATTATCTTCAATAGTGGTATCAAAGCTATTCGCTTTTTCTCCTATAATGTCTTTACCATATTTATTGAATGCACCTACTAAAATCAACATAAATGGAATTAACAAGGTTACTACAATTGCCATTCTTATAAATTGTGGTATATAAGAAGGTCGCCAATTTAAAGCTTTAATACCTTCTTTTCTAAATGGAGTTTCTATAAAGCGATATGATAGCTCTGCAAATATAATTGTTAAACTTATATCTATAAAGTACACATATACAGGTATCTGTCCGTCTACATAGTAACTATGTACGAAACTAATTACTGCAAAATGCCATAAATATAGACTGTAAGACCTTTTCCCGATAAATACTAACACTGGATTTGAAAATATTTTCGCTATCCATGTAGATGGATGAACGACACTGGCAATAATAAATAACGTTAATATGGATATTAAATAGAAACCACCATCATATATCCAATTCGTCTCATCATTAATAATGAAAAATAATAATATAAGTACTATAAATGATAAACTACCTATGCTATCAATAACATATTTTACAACTTTAGGTGGATCATTTTTCAATTTAAACGGTGGCCATAAAAAAGCTAAAATAACACCCAGTAACAATGTCTGTAATCTTGTATCTGTTCCAAAATACACTCGTGAATGATCCCCATTAATACTGTAGATAAACATCATTAACCCTAAAGAAATTATAGATACTCCCCAAAAAATAAATCCTATTTTGTATCGCTTTTTAATTGTTAACAATAATGTAACCAAAATAACTGGGAAAAATATGTAAAACTGTTCTTCAATTGCTAAAGACCATAAATGCTTTAATGGCATAAATGAAAATTGCTCAAAATAATTAACATCTTTTGCTATATACCACCAGTTTGATACATAAAATATCGCAGCAATAATATCATGTTTAACCCTAATGATATTATCTGATTTTAATAATAAGGTTGCTGTCCCTACAACCATTAATAAAACTATGACTGCTGGTAATAAACGTTTTAAACGACGTATCCAAAAGCTTTTCAATTTAATGATACCTGTGTCATCATACTCTTTGAGTAATAAGCTTGTAATTAAATAACCAGAGATCACAAAAAATGTATCCACACCTAAAAAGCCACCTGTCAACCATTGCTTATTTAAGTGGTAAATAATAATTCCTAGAACAGCGATTGCCCTCAAACCATCGAGCCCTGGCATATATCTCATTTTCTTATATTTTGTAAAACCCTTTGTTTTGTTCATTTTTGCATTCTTCCCTTTTAAAACTGTTCTTCTTAGATGCTTAATTAAATTTAGTTATGCTGTTTAAAAGAATATTGAAATGCATATGTATATTATTGAATTACGACATCATCAAAATCATATTGACTAAAATACTGTTAAATTAAAAAAATTACCAATGATGATTCTTATTTCGAAATCCAATTTGTAATGCAACTCGGCAACTTAAAAACTATGAAGTATTATGTATTGTAATATAACTGTAATATAAATTCAATTTATTATAGAAATTTTCAAGAAAATATTCAACTAGGAAATGAATTGTGCACTCTTAGAAGTGCAAGTCACTGTCTTAGTTCATATTTTTGAAACAAGTTAGATATAAATTTTCAAAATAAAATCAGAACCTAGAACGTAAATAAGGCTCCCTTCAATGTCTACTTTGAAGGGAGCTTATTCACAATGAATTATACTCTACAATGTTATATTGACTGCGGGACCCCAACACAGAGAATTTCGAAAAGAAATTCTACAAGCAATGCAAGTTGGACGCGGAGCCCCAATTGGGTTTCCATTTTCTACAGGCAATGCACGTTTATGTTAGCTCACACCAAGTGCAATCTTAGCGTAACGTGACATCATATCTTTTGTCCAAGGTGGACTCCATACGATATTCACTTCAGTATCCTGAATTTCAGGAATCTCTGCTAATACTGTTTTAACTTGATCAATAATTTGAGGTCCCATTGGACATCCCATTGATGTTAAAGTCATATCAACTGTACATACGCCTTCATCATCAACATTCACTTTGTATACTAAACCTAAATTAACGATATCAATTCCTAATTCAGGGTCAATTACCATTTCTAATGCACCTAAGATACTATCTTTCAATGCCTCTTCCATCCATATCACCTCTTTAATGTCATATTATTCATAATATATCAAATATCCGACAAAACGCCAATAAAATGCTATGATGTATCTATATGAACTAAGCAACTTATGAGGAGAGAGATATGCAACCACATTTAATATGTCTAGACTTAGACGGAACATTATTAAACGATAACAAAGAAATTTCATCATATACTAAACAAGTATTAAATGAATTACAACAACGTGGACACCAAATTATGATTGCGACTGGCAGACCTTATCGTGCAAGTCAAATGTATTATCATGAATTAAATTTAACGACACCAATTGTTAATTTTAATGGCGCTTACGTACATCACCCTAAAGATAAAAACTTCAAAACTTGCCATGAAATTTTAGATTTAGGCATCGCACAAAATATTATTCAAGGATTACAACAATATCAAGTATCGAATATTATTGCAGAAGTAAAAGATTATGTTTTCATTAACAATCATGATCCAAGATTATTTGAAGGTTTTTCAATGGGTAATCCAAGAATTCAAACTGGTAATTTACTTGTCCACTTGAAAGAATCCCCTACCTCAATTTTAATTGAAGCCGAAGAAAGTAAAATACCTGAAATCAAAAATATGCTTACTCATTTTTATGCCGATCATATTGAGCATCGACGCTGGGGCGCACCATTCCCTGTCATTGAAATTGTAAAACTTGGAATTAATAAAGCGAGAGGTATTGAACAAGTTAGACAATTTTTAAATATTGACCGAAATAATATTATTGCATTCGGTGATGAAGATAATGATATAGAAATGATTGAGTACGCGCGTCACGGTGTTGCTATGGAAAATGGTTTGCAAGAACTTAAAGATGTAGCGAACAATATTACATTCAACAATAATGAAGATGGCATTGGTCGATATTTGAATGATTTCTTTAATTTAAATATTAGATATTACTGTTAATTTATAACTAATCATTTTATAATATTTTAAAACAATAGGAGGTAAGTTACGATGCCCAAAATAGTCGTAGTCGGAGCAGTCGCTGGCGGTGCTACATGTGCCAGCCAAATTCGACGTTTAGATAAAGAAAGTGACATTATTATTTTTGAAAAAGATCGTGATATGAGCTTTGCTAATTGTGCATTGCCTTATGTCATTGGCGAAGTTGTTGAAGATAGAAAATATGCTTTAGCGTATACACCTGAAAAATTTTATGATAGAAAGCAAATTACAGTAAAAACTTATCATGAAGTTATTGCAATCAATGATGAAAGACAAACTGTATCTGTATTAAATAGAAAGACCAACGAACAATTTGAAGAATCATACGATAAACTCATTTTAAGCCCTGGTGCAAGTGCAAATAGCCTTGGCTTTGAAAGTGATATTACATTTACACTTAGAAATTTAGAAGACACTGATGCTATCGATCAATTCATCAAAGCAAATCAAGTTGATAAAGTATTGGTTGTAGGTGCAGGGTATGTTTCACTAGAAGTTCTTGAAAACCTTTATGAACGTGGTTTACACCCTACTTTAATTCATCGATCTGATAAGATAAATAAATTAATGGATGCCGATATGAATCAACCTATACTTGATGAATTAGATAAGCGGGAGATTCCATACCGTTTAAATGAGGAAATTGTTGCTATCAATGGAAATGAAATTACATTTAAATCAGGAAAAGTTGAACATTACGATATGATTATTGAAGGTGTCGGTACTCACCCCAATTCAAAATTTATCGAAAGTTCAAATATCAAACTTGATCGAAAAGGTTTCATACCGGTAAACGATAAATTTGAAACAAATGTTCCAAACATTTATGCAATAGGCGATATTGCAACATCACATTATCGACATGTCGATCTACCGGCTAGTGTTCCTTTAGCTTGGGGCGCTCACCGTGCAGCAAGTATTGTTGCCGAACAAATTGCTGGAAATGACACTATTGAATTCAAAGGCTTCTTAGGCAACAATATTGTGAAGTTCTTTGATTATACATTTGCGAGTGTCGGCGTTAAACCAAACGAACTAAAGCAATTTGACTATAAAATGGTGGAAGTCACTCAAGGTGCACACGCGAATTATTACCCAGGAAATTCCCCTTTACACTTAAGAGTGTATTATGACACTTCAAACCGTCAGATTTTAAGAGCAGCTGCAGTAGGAAAAGAAGGCGCAGATAAACGTATTGATGTACTATCGATGGCAATGATGAACCAGCTAACTGTAGATGAGTTAACTGAGTTTGAAGTGGCTTATGCACCACCATATAGCCATCCTAAAGATTTAATCAATATGATTGGTTACAAAGCTAAATAAATGAATCATGCGATTCAATCTAATCTTAATTCTCTAGGTTAGTATTATGTTGGGAGTGGGACAGAAATGATATTTTCGTAAAATTTATTTCGTCGTCCCACCCCGGCAAGGTTGACTAGAATTGAAAAAAGCTTGTTACAAGCGCATTTTCGTTCAGTCAACTACTGCCATTATAACTTTGTAGAGCATAGAACATTGATTTATGTCTCAGGCTCATTTTTTTGTTTAAACATTTTTAGAATCAAAAAAAAGACATAAGGTATTGGACTAATAATTGTCCATGCCTTATGTCATATACTATATGTCTTATCAATTAGCCAATACCGAATAATTTTGATAAAGGCCCTAACGGTAGAATGACACCTAATACCATTGTGATGATAATTAATGCAATTGTTATCCAAAACATTGTGTGACTTTGTTCATGTCTCTTTCTTTTAGCAATCGACACTTCCATCAATCCAACTACTGCTACACCACACAGCATTTTCAATGTAAGCAACATATGATTTGCCCCGCCATTCATAAATGACTGAATTAATATCCAAAATCCTGAAATTAACGTCAACAGCATAAATAATCGTAGTACCATATGTAATGGTTTGAAATATGGCGTACCACCTTGATTTTTTGAAATATTTAAGTATGTAGCGATAAATAAAATGATTGCTAATACCCAACTTAAAATATGTAAATGTAACATATTAATTCCCCCACTTTAATAATTTTAGTTATTAAATTAAAACTTCGTGGGATAAATACCCACTTTCTTATAATTTAATCATTATTTGTTCATACACAAATATATATTTTACCACACTTCTATATTTGAGAGGAAGAACATGACATTTTATTACTTATTAGAATATTGTGCATCTGCTGTAAAATAATCAACTACTTCTTAATATCAATATTTCACTTTCGTCTCAAAATGGTAACATTATAAACAATAATCTTTAACACCTTTTTAGAAAAGCAAGAAAAAACTAACCAATCTATATAAAGACTGGTTAGCTTTTTAAATGATAATTATTTAGCGATATAAGTTGTCAGCGTTCCAATATTATCAATAGTCACTTTAACTTCATCACCTGGTTGTAAGAATTTAGGTGGTTGCATACCTGCACCAACGCCTGCTGGTGTACCAGTTGCAATAATATCTCCCGGATGTAGTGCAACATATTTTGAAATTTCTTCTATTAATTCATCAATTTTAAGAATCATTTCGCCAGTGTTACCATCTTGTCTAATTTCATTGTTAACTTTTGTAACAATATTTACATTTTCAGGTAATGGTAGTTCGTCTTTAGTAACGATATAAGGACCCATTGGGCAACCGCCAGTTAAACTTTTTGATAAAAATGCTTGATCTTGTTCACTTTGTGCTTTGCGATCAGTGATATCGTTAATAATTGTATAGCCGTAAACATAATCTAAAGCTAATGCTTTTGGAATCTTTTCACCAGACTTACCAATAACAATACCTAATTCACCTTCATAATCTAATTGATCAGTAATATCTTTATGATTTGGAATTGTTGCATTATCTCCTGTTAAAGATGACGCTGCTTTTGTAAATACATATAATTTTTCCACTTCATGATTTAATTCGTTCGCATGATCTTTGTAATTTCTACCAAAAGCAATCACATTATTCGGAGGTGTTACTGGTGGTAAGAATTCAATGTCATTAAATGAAATTTTATAGTCTTCAGCTTTGCCGCTATCTTCTGCTGCTACAACTGCTTTACGTACTTGTTCTTGAAAATCTAAAGTATGATTTTGTTGTAAACCAGCTAACAATGTTTTAGGATGGAAATCTCCTTCTGCAAAGTCAGCAAATACTTGTGTTAAATCCCATACAGCATCTTCGCGTTTTACTTTAACGCCATATGAAGTTTTGTCATTATACTTGAATGATAAGAATTTCATTCATTCTCAACTCCTCATCTTTATCTTAATTCACATTATAACTTTTTTCGTTATCAAATAACAAATAAATAAGTAAGACAATTTTGAAAATGAGTTGTGTTCATTCTGCTACAAGGACTTTGCACTTAATCGAAATTATTTTTTATTCTTTTGAAAATCAAAATACTATAGTTGCAATGTACCAAATTTGAAGAAGTATAAATAACCTTTAACTTCTTTATTAAGAATCGTTTGAAGCGTATTTTGATAATATTTCATCTGTATCTTATATTTATTTTTTAATTGTGTACCAATTTCTTCATCTGTCATCCCACGGCGACGATTAAATGCATCGGTTTTATAGTCTACAAAATAATGCACACCGTCTTTAACAAAGATCAAGTCAATCATACCTTGAATAATTGAGACGTCTTCGTCTCCTTGTGGCAATTGGTCCACTAATGCTTGGTTAACTACAAACGGTAATTCACGATAAACTTGCTCTGCTTCAGCAATAATCGAATATAACTCACTATTGATAAATGTCATAATTTCATCCATACGGATATCTTTTTTCGCATCTGCTTCGATAATATGTTTATCGATCAATCCATCTATATACTGATGTAACTCAACTTCAGATATGCGTTCTTTTTTGAATGGTAAATGTTGCATCACTGTATGCATTAACGTACCAATTTCATTCGCTTTTCGTTTACCTTGTTTACTTAGAAATTTAGGTCGTTCATACGTTGAAAAACCGATACGATATTGCCTTACTCGTTCGTAACTTGTGCCACTTTCTTCTGTTTCATATTGTCTTTTCAATTCAGAAACAGATTGTTTTGAGGGCTTTTTAGTATCATTTACATATGGATATCGATAATCAAGTTGGTGTTTAATTTGTGCTTTAACATCTTCATTACCATTTTGCATAGTTTCTAATTGATTAACCGAACGATATTCATCATTATCTAAAATGGTTTCTGTAGACACATCTTCAAAGTACACAATTGAAATATTTACATTCGGACGACTACTATCTTCAATTTGTGCTATATCTTTTTCAAATTTTAAATCATCTGGAATTGACGCAGATTGATGTTTAGATAAAATACTATAAATAAGATGGAACGGATTTGGTGAAGTTAATCGTTCATTGACAGCAATGTGCTCACCAGAAATAGACAATTGCTCTAGTTCTAGTAATGATTTATCATTTTTCACTCTACCAATTAAATAAAGTTGTTCTTTCGCTCTTGTTAATGCTACATAGACTAATCGCATTTCTTCTGACACAAGTTCTTTTTCGGCAACAGCTCTATATGCAACCGAAGCTAAAGATGGAAATGCCATTTCTTTATCCACATCAAAATAATCCATTCCGAGACCAAATTGCTGATTTAAAATAACTGGTTGTTTCAAATCACGTTTATTAAAATCTTTTGACAATCCAGAATAAATGACAAATGGAAACTCTAGACCTTTACTACTATGAATTGTCATCATTCTAACGACATTATCGTTTGGACCAACTACATTTTCCTCACCAAAATCTTTGCCTCTTTCAATCAATTCATCGATAAAACGAATAAATTGATATAAACCTCTAAAACTTGAATTCTCAAACTCGATAGCTTTATTAAATAAACCATAAAGATTTGCACGTCGTCCACGTCCACCAATAAGTCCACTAAAGTATTGAATAACATAATGATCATTATAAAACTTATCAATTAACTGATACACCGGATGATCTTTACTATATTGTTGGTAACTTTGAATATCTGATAAAAACATTTTTAATTTATCAACTAAAATAGCGTCTGCTGCTTCGTCATTAATGTAATTTACAATCGATTGATAGAAGTAGTCATCATTTGGACTCAATATTCTAATTAGAGCTAATTCGTCTTCTTTGAACTGATATATAACGGAGCGCATTAACCCAACTAAATAAATATCTTGTAATGGATTATCTATCGCTCTTAAAAATGATAATACTAAACGGACTTCTGTTTGTTCAAAGTATCCTTCACGACTATTAACATGGAATGGAATATCTTCATTTTTAAAGGCTTGTTGTAAATTGCGAGCTTGTCCAAAGCTGCGTTCTAGAATAACGATATCCTTGTATGTCGCACTTCTATAGCTTCCTGTTTTCATATCATAAACTTTTTGATGTTCTAAGATATCTTTAACTTGTTCTACTATAAAATGTGCTTCTTGTTCACTACCAGTTAAATCACTATGTTCTTGATCCGCTTCAACAAGCACTTTTAAATTTACTGGATGGTCCGATTCATCATATGGTGCACCATAATACAATTGTGCTGATTCATCATAATTTACTTCACCGACTTGTTCATCCATCATATGTTTGAATATATAGTTTGTCGTTGCCAGTACTTCTTTACGTGAACGGAAGTTTTGCGACAAATCAATTCGACGTCCAGTGCCATCACCATCTATAGTAAAGCGTTGATACTTTTCAATAAATAAACTTGGATCAGCTTGTCTAAATTTATAAATGGATTGCTTAACATCTCCAACCATAAATAAATTACCATTATGTTCATCACCCGTTTTGATGCAAGATAATATTTTCTCTTGAACTCGGTTCGTATCTTGATACTCATCGACCAATATTTCTTGGAAGTGTTGACGGTATGATTCGGCAATTTCTGAAGGCGAACCATCCTCATTAGTTAAAATTTGTAATGCAAAATGCTCATAATCAGAAAAATCCAAAATATTTTTGCTACGCTTTTTTCGATTGAATTCTGACATAACATCTTTCACAATACGCGCAAGATACTTTACTCGTGGCGCCAATTGTTGCATATCAGCTTTCAAATCATCAGCTTCTCTTGAAAAGTAATCACTCTTCACTTTATCAATTAATGATTTATATTTTTTATACTGAAGTTTAGCATCTTCTAACGCATCGACCATCATTTCATTTGCTTCTTTAATTTTCGCTGTTACATTAGGCAAACGCGCGCCAAATTCGTGACCAGTTAAATAAGGTATATCAATAAAGCCACCTTCTAAAACACGCCCCATTAAACGTCGTTCATCTTCTATAACAGCTAAATGTTTGTCGACGCCATCCATCATACTAAACAAATCATACGCCTTATTTAAAGCATCATAGGCAGCTGTGATAAATACTTTAGATAAGTCTGTTAGTAGTTGAATAAGTTGCGCTTGTTGTGCTTCTTCTTCGTATGGTGTCACCAATTGGTCCAACCAATTTGTAGGATCTGGATTTGCAACGCTAAAGAAATACAATTGTTTAATAATCATTCGAAACTGATCATCACTTCTATCTGAAGACAATTGCTCTGTTAATTCAATAAAAGCAGGATCAAGGATATCGTAATGTTGTTCTATAACTTCATCTATCGTTTGTTCTAATAATAAAATATTTTCAGCTTCACTGCTTGTTCTAAAGTTCGGGTCAATATTTAATACATCATAATGCTGTTGAATTAATTTCAAGCAAAAACTATGAAGTGTAGATATTTGTGCTTGATGAATTTTGATGCGTTGGTTTTTCAAGTGTGCATTTGCAGGATCAGCAATCGATGCCTCTTGAATACGTTGGTCTACACGATGCTTCATTTCACGTGCACTTAAGTTTGTAAACGTTACGACTAAAAGTCGATCGACATCAATGCCATCACGTAAAATCTTTTGGATAATACGCTCAACTAGTACAGCTGTTTTACCTGAACCTGCCGCGGCTGCAACAAGTACATCTTGTCCTGTTGCGTAAATACTTTGCCATTGCGCGTCAGTCCAAATCACGCCTTGTGGTTTCTCTGGAATTGTCATCTATTGCTCACCCCCAAATTCATCATTAATGTTAATATTTTGAATTGCTTCAATTGGATTTATTGTTTCATCTACAGTTCGATATCGCTTACTATCAATCATACCATCTACATGACATACCGATTGATAACTACAAAAAGCACATGGCAATTTTTGTTTGTACTTTAATGGTGCAACTTCAGTATGTCCATCCATAATATTTGAAGCTGTTTCTATAAAATTCTCTTTGTTATGTTGGATGAATTTATAAATCGTTGCCTCATCTGCAACTTGGCTGCCTCGTTTACTCAAAGAGCCATCTTTATTCAAACCAACTGGTACAATATCTGAAGTAAATTTAGGTTCTAAACGGATGTCCAACGCATCAATAACTGCTTGGTCCGCATTCACTAAACCACTGAGCTTAAACTTTTTAATTAAATCTTGTTCTAATTTATCTTCATCAATATCTGCCCAAGATTTAAATTTAATTCTAGGTTCATGTACATGGAAGTATAATAAACCACCTGGTTTCACAATATCTGTTAATCCAAGGCGTTGTTTATTTTGTAAAACGATATCCATGTATGTCATCATTTGCATTTGCATACCATAATATACTTTCGTTAAATCAAGTATCGCACTACCTTCAGAGGATTTATAGTCAATGATATTAACAAAACTTGTATCATTCTTTGTATACGTATCGATACGGTCAATTTGCCCTCTAATATTAATTGGAATACCTTGAGTTGTCGTTAATGTTTGTGCAATTAATTCGTCATTTGTTCTTGGTTTCCTTCTAAAACTTGTCTCAAAATGTTTTGGCATAAACTTTGAATACGTGCCTTGATATTTTAATGCGCTTAGTGTTGTTTCTACAATAGCGCCAATGCGTCTTGATAAATAACGATAGTAAGCTGAAGAATTTAATAAATTAAACTGAACTTTAGGTAAAATTTCTTCCAATGCTTCATTCGTTAATTGTCTTATTTTTTTCAGGTCTAATTGTTTAAAATCGCCATTAATACGTTCAGATATATATTTTAAAACAGAATGGAAAATATCACCTAAATCAAAGTTTTGAAGTTCATACTTCGTTCGCTCATTTAGTTTCAGACCATGTGAGGCATAGTGTTTAAATGGGCATTGTTGATAACCTTCAAATCGAGATACACTGGCATTGATTTCCTTACCATATAAATCTTTAGACAACGTTTCACCTAATTGTACTGTTTCATTGTCAAACGTTAATGCTGACATTAAATAATCTAAACCTTGATTTAAATGATCGCTATCTCTAATTACTTGATAAGCATCTAACCAACTATCAGCGACAATTTCATCATCTAACCATGATCGTAACGCCTCAAATAATGCAATTTTCGTTTGCTTAACATGTTGCATTAACGATAGCGGTGCTACTTCGTGATAACGAGGAATGTTAGTAATTTCAAGTCGATTGAATAACGCTTGAATTTGCGTTAAAAACGGACTAATCTCTTTATCATCGCCACTTGATCCCATTAAACTATAAGAAAATGTAACATTTCCCTTAGCTCTAGTCATAGCAACATAACAAACAAATGCTTCATCCATCTGTAAAATGTCTGATGTTGGACTTAACTCGACATTGGCCTGCTGTTCAAAGTATTTCTTTTCTTCATCTGTAATCAAGCTTGACGCAGTTACTGGTTGTGGCATCGTACCATCATTCATTCCAACTAAGTAAACATGTTGCTTATTGTCGACTTTAGCCAAATCCATCGTACCAATACTAACTTGGTCCAATGTTTGCGGAATCATAACAAATTCTAATTGTTCTAAACCAATATCAAATACTTCTAAGAAACGATCCATCGACATTGGTTCATCGCCAAATACTAGAACTAAGTCATCAAGGATTTGAATTAAACCATTCCATATTTGATCAATTTCTTCCGCCTTTTCATGATTACCATTTAAATCAAGTTCATCTCGCTCAGTCATCAATTGATTTGGCAGTTCGAAATATTCCATACTTTCATAAAAAGCAGTTGCAAAGTCTTTTACAGTTGCGGCTTGTGACATTTGCTTTTCAAAATATAAAATTTTATCAATGACATCTTTCTTTAACTTAACGACTTGTTCAAATGTGTTACGTTCATCTTCGGTCAGTTTATGCGCTTTACGCCCCATTTTGCTAAAATGTTCGACATTAAATAGCTCATCATCTAACCAACGTTTACCGTATATACCACGTTCAAGTACAAAATTTTCAAGTAAATCAACTAAGTATGCACTTTTTAGATATGATGCCGTTAACACATCAGTCTTCAATAAGCGTAGCATTGGATTAACTTGCCAATTAGATTGAATAACTTCAATCAATGAACGAATCATTTCCATGACCGGATGATGTGTCATCGAACGCTTTGTATCAATGTTATAAGGAATATTATAAAGCGGTAATATGGAATCAAATAAATAAGCATAAGACTCGTCACGATATAAAATAGCAATATCTTGATATCGTAATTGCTTATCACGAATATCAACGATGATACGTCGTGCAATTTCATTTATTTCCTCTCTCATAGTCGCAGATTCTAAAATATTGATATGACCTTGACATGCCACTCGATTGATTTGAAACGCATCAAATTCCTGTTCAAGATGCTTTAAATCTTGATTATTAAAGCGATAAAATTGGTTGAAATATTGACGTTCAATAGAAATATTGAGTTCATTTGCTATTTCTTCAATATGTTGTAACACTTCCGATGGTTTTCTAAATAAACTGAATTGATCGTTGTTACCATCTGTCGTCAATATAATTGTGACACTCTTCGCATATTTAATTAATTCTTTGATTATTAAATACTCAATCGTTGAAAAGTTGTGAAAACCATCAATATATATATCAGCACGTTTTAGCCACTCTGATTTCGGCATACAATCAATAAAATATTGTAATGCATCCTCACCCGTAATAAACTCGTTTTGAATGCGTTGTTCGAACTCTCGGTATATTAAAGCAATATCCTCTAACTTATTTTTAGTTCGAGTTTGCATATTTTTATCAGCAATAAAGCTTTCTAAATGTTCAGGCGTTACTGCATATTTTTTAAAATCTTGAATTTGTTCTGTTAATTTTTCACTAAACCCATAATATTTTGCTTGTGATTGATAAAGTTTTAAATACTTTTGTTGTTCTTGAACAATGTTATAAATCATCATTTCCGTTGCAGCTTTAGATAACTTTTGTTCGCTATAACTACCAACTTCTTGGAAAATACGATGACTTAATCGTTCAAAATGCAACACTTCTGTTCTTAAACTACCATTTAATTCCGGATCATTGACAAAGGCTTGTTCTAATTGAAATGTACTTTGAGTTGGCGCAATTAAAATGATTGGATCTCCAAGCGGATCTGCTTTCATTTTTTGTTTTATTTCGGTCAACATTTTCGTAGACTTACCTGTTCCCGCTCTACCTAAATAAGCATGTAATGTCATGACAAACCCTCACTTCCTTTGACACATATTTTAACACAAAGTGATTGTGATTGATTTATTATAAGTTCATTTCGAACTTAGCTTTTATTGTGGTACTGACAAAGTAAAACATCGTTTATCAGTATTAAAACCGACAAACGATGTTGTATTATATTCATATTAATTTTTAGTATTTTCAGGATTGAAATTATATTTAAATTCGCTGAATGGCCAGAATCTAAATGAAACTTTACCAACAATTTGGTCTTCATCAATGAGGCCAAACGCACGGCTATCTTTACTTACTTCACGATTATCCCCAAGAACTAAATATTTACCTTTTGGAATTACATTTGATTTAGGGTTCGCATTCGGTAAATCTTTAACTTGGAAAGTCCCAGTAATGTAATCACCTTGTTTATGTTTTAAATTGTAGTTTAAATATGGTTCATCTTGTTTTTTGCCATTGACATATAATGTATCATTTTTATATTCTACTTTATCGCCAGGAACACCGATGACACGTTTAACATAGTCATCATTTTTGTTTGCATGGAAAACAACTACATTACCTTTTTCCAAACCACCTGTTTTATATCCAATAATGTTTACAGCTACTCGCTCGCCATCTTTCAAAGTTGGATCCATTGATTCACCTTTAATTGTATATGGTGTAACAATAAATTTACCTACTATAAATAAAATGACAAAAGCGACTGCAATTGAAATAATCCATTCCAATAATTCTTTTTTCAATTTTGACACCTCTTTTTAAGATTTGAACTGAATCGTCCATTTTGAAAAAGGATAATATCTCAAACTTATATTACCAATAATATCCTTTTTATCAATTAAACCAAATTGTCTAGAATCATGCTGATTGTTATCATGATCATTTAGCACAACAAAATTGTTAGGCGGTATAATATCTCCATCTAATTCTTTAAAATTGCGCAAACTAAAATCTTTAATTTTTCTGTTCTTGGCATAAGATGCGTCAACCGGTCGGTCATCACGGTATAATTGTCCCTGACGAAACGCCATTGATTGACCAGGTTTGGCAATAATTCGACTAGTATATATCTCGTTACCACGCCTATATGTAATGATATCACCATTATTCAATTGATTAAATGTAACTTTAATTTTATTTACAATAACACGATCCCCTTTGTTAAGGGTTGGTGACATATCATTATTCGGAATGACATGACCAACTATTACAAAAGTTTGTACGAACAGTACAATGATAATAGCAAGTATCAATGAAATCAAATATTTTACAACTTTTTTCACGATGTCACTCCTTTTTCGACCCCATAAAATGCTGTTCTAACTTTTTTCCAACAATCCAAAATACAATCAACACAACTAACATTAATATCCCTCTTAAAGGATGCGTTAAAATTGTAGTAATTTCCTTTCCTAAATAACCTAAAATAATTGTTGAAACTAACTTTGATGATGCCAAAACAATGAAATAATATTTAGGTCTAATATGAGATAGACTCGCTACAAAATTTATTAATGTATTTGGCGTAAAAGGAAAACAAAGTAAAATAAACAATGGGATTAATCCTTGGCGATCAATAAAACTAATCAAGCGTTGAACAGCAGTACGTTGTTTAATTCGCTGCATCCTCTCAGTGTTCACCAATCGTTTACAGATCAAATAGACTGTAAATGTTCCAGAAATTAATCCAAGCCAACTAATCAATATACCTAAAATAGGTCCATAGGCTTGAATATTAATTAAAATATAGAGTGCTAATGGAAATACTGGAATAATCGCTCTTATATATAACAATATGAATCCAGGTAAATAACCAAACTGTCGAAATATCTCAAACCATTCTTCTACTTGATGAAACGACAAATCATCAATCCCTTTCTTTGGCTGAAGATAATTATTCTTACATTATAAAGTTAATTACTAAGTAAAGAAACATTAACATGTAATCATGCTAATAAATCAGTCTCTAGTAGTATAACAATATTATTGTATGGCAGATATTATTTTATCTTTAATTTTCTCTTAACATTCTTCGTCTTAAGTATTTGTCTAAACGTAGGAACGAGCCTAGGACCTTTATATATATATCAGACACTTACTGACGTTGACTACTTGCATTTTATATTTTAAAATTTCTCAATGCTTTTCTAATCCATTGACCATCCATTACTTAAATTTGTTAAGTTTAACATAAGCCCAACAAATAAAAGCTAATAACAATATGCCACTAAAAACAAAAATATTTATATTCATTTTTATCGTTACATTAGTATTTAATAACCCATTAAAACAAACAACTGCTGTTAATATTATTAATACTATCTGTATTTTTCTATATAAACTTTCCAACATAAACCTCTCTTTAAAGTTTCTTTTACAGTGAAAATTATAGGTGCTAATTAAATATCACAAAACATACTATCACTTCGAACAAGTAATATAATTAATCTCTTTCATCACTATTTATTTAATATACACTTCGATGTACAATGTTTATTTTTTATGCTTTTCATTTATAGAAATTATCATCGTCAACAAAACACTAAAAACAGCAATTATTAAAAACAAACTTGTATTCATACTAACCGCCTCCTATAAATATAGTTAACTAATAATAAATACATGTAACTTAATTCTATACCAATCAAAATTTTTAATAATATAAAAAGACAACTTCTATTTAAATAACTCTAAATAGAAATTGCCTTTTCATTTTTATCAATGAACTTAACATTCAGCTCTATATTTATACCATTTTATAGATCACTAATCATTGAAGTAATGTATTTTATAAACGCTCTTCTAATTCTTTTTTCAAGTCTTCAAAACCAGGTTTACCTAATAATGCGAACATGTTTTGTTTATATGCTTCTACACCAGGTTGGTTAAATGGATTTACGCCTAATTGGTATCCACTCATTGCACAAGCAAGTTCGAAGAAGTATACGACATAACCGAAAGTTTCTTCATCTAATTGTGGAATGTTCACTACCATGTTAGGAACACCACCATCAGTATGCGCTAATAATGTACCTTCGAATGCTTTTGTGTTAACTTCGTCGATTGTTTTACCAGCTAAATAATTTAATCCGTCTAAATCATCACTATCTTTTTCAATAGTAATATCATATTTAGGATGATTTACTTTTACAACTGTTTCGAATAAGAAACGACGGCCTTCTTGTACATATTGACCTAAAGAATGTAAATCAGTTGTGTAGTTGGCACTTGAAGGATAGATACCTTTGAAGTCTTTACCTTCTGATTCACCAAATAATTGTTTCCACCATTCATTAAAGTATTGCATAGATGGTTCATAGTTAATCAACATTTCTGTTGTATAACCTTTTGCATATAAAATGTTTCGAATTGTCGCATATTGGTATGCAATGTTTTCTTCTAATTTATCTGAAGATAATTCTTCACGTGCTTTTGCAGCACCAATCATCATAGCTTCGATGTTAATTCCAGCTGTTGCAATTGGTAATAATCCTACTGCTGTTAAAACAGAATATCTTCCACCTACATCATCAGGTACGATGAACGTTTCATAACCTTCGTTTGTAGCCAACTGTTTTAAAGCACCTTTTTCTTTATCCGTTGTTGCAAATATACGTTTTTGTGCTTCTTCTTTACCGTATCTTTCTTCAACTAATTGTTTGAACAATCTAAATGCAACTGCTGGTTCTGTAGTTGTACCAGATTTAGAAATGACGTTTACAGAGA
>OBUW01000428.1_pt1 | contig 23438 bp, 5 predicted proteins | sample 1475761 | NCBI WGS metagenome assembly OBUW01 (sample SAMEA2579908, study PRJEB22360) | human gut metagenome | biome: human gut; feature: human-associated habitat; material: faeces | place: Denmark | collected 2008/2010
TTTCGGGAAAGTTTCAATCAGTTGGCAATTTTCCGTTGAGCTCCCACTATCCGATCCCTACCCCCCCATACAAATTTGTATGGAACAGAGTGAGGGCGGCTGTGTATTTGTGTGTGTGCACCCAAAAAAATATCCGATATCCGTCTCAACTATAACGGTGTTAATTTAGGTTATTTTCTTTTAGTCTATATCGTAATGATTCTAATATGTTCTAATACATCTTTGTTTAATTACCACTACAACTACTCTATTATTCAGTTTTAAGCGATTCTGGTAGTTATTTTTGTAATTATACATTTGGAAGCAAGAAAGAAAAACTGTTATTTATGCATCTTTAAACCCAATAATGGAGGAGTAAAAGCGTTTCGGATAAAATAAACAAAATGGAAAATTGAATTCAGGTTCTTGACACACTTGCTACTCCTCTTACTGTTACTGTTCGGATTTACTGTATTTATTATTTTAACTTAAATGCGAAAATGAAGTTAATTGTTGAAATTCTCGCAAAAAAAAATAGTATTAGAAGTCTAGTTCCGATTCGATGTGATGTGACGAGGTGGCTGATTCAACTTTAAGGTATGTTCATTTTGTTTACAAAATTGAGGTAATGATAGAGATTATGTTTGGGTCACGCATAAACATTGAGAAAAAGAATTGTTACATATGATGTATATTCGATGACAAGAAATCTTCCACAGCTAAACTAGAGAGGAGGCGGCTTTACATTTTTGATTGAGACACTAACTCCGTATTTTTAAAAATAACGCACGGTGATACGGAGTACTTCTTTTTTTTTTGTTTCTTTTTTTAGACCTGTTCGCCGGAAACTTTCCCTGTTAGGGAACATTACTAACAGTATCGAACAATTAATACTTATTGAGTAACGAGGATCTAACAAGGTTGGAAAAACTTCTAATAAATCCGAAATCCTTAATCAAACTATTGAATGCTCTTTCAAAACTTTATAAGAAGTTGAGGCGAAGCAACCGGCAAGAGAAATAAATGAAAATGTGTGGTAATGTCGGCAATAGTTGATTTGTTTGCGTGTTTCTTTGTTTTTTTTTCTTGTATTGTTTTGGGAACATTGTCATCATCGTCGTCAATCGGTTAAACACACCTCAATCTCATTTTTCTCTAATACTAAAAGTTCAATTGACTTTGTTCTTCGTGATTCGTTATAACGGTTGGATGGATTTATCTTGGGAAACTCTATGGCCCGTGAGTGGCAATTATTTGACACCAATAAATATTTTTCTAACAAAAGTAGAACATACTGAAAAAGCAAGGTTGGTTTTGCTGAAGATTCTCGAAAAACGAAAAACAACTGTAACGGTTGCAATCTTTTGGTTTAGTGTGTAGCACTATGTTTGAAATCAAGTAGGTATTGTGCTTGTTATTTTGTAGTAATTTTCTTTACATTTCTTGTATTGGGATCATTATTTTTAGTAATATTTGGCAAAAATTTTGATGAAATATTAGTACAACTAAATTGCTAAACTACTTTTGGTACCATTACCAGAACAATTTCACTCTTACACAATTCTACAATCAATTGAGTATCTATACAGAATTGACAACCAATAAATTGTACTTTGCCTAACATAGGATGACTGCCTCAATTCAATTTTGCGTGTGACTTCAACCTTCTTTGCCAACAATAAATGATTCAATTGTTTCTATCTTCAAACACCTCCAAATAAGCTCTTTATAAAGCATAATTGGTATATACTGGTCTCTGCTAACCAGCTGCAATCAAGTTGAATGAGATCAATTAATTATAGTGTTGTCTGATACACGTCTAAATGTGCAAAAGTACACACACCAACCAAAAGTGTGAGAGAAAGAAAAAATCACTAAGGGACACGAAAAGTAAACAAATCTGAAAAACACGAAGGCTTTCAAAAATAGTGATCCAGAATATTAAAAACAGAATCTTTATTTGAAATTTAATTCAGCACAATGGAAGAACTGGTCACACCCTTATTATCAGTCAATCAATTATATGACTGTATAATAGGCTTTCTACCTTTTAATGAAAATGTGCCGAAATTTACACAGTGTGAAGATGTATTGACCAAGTTTATATCTAACAACAACCAAGATACTTTGTACCTTATCAAGTCTATTGAAGAGAAAACATCCAGAATATCAAATGATCTTTCAGACTTGGATATGGGATTTAAAGATTTAGATACCTTTGTTATTATAATCAAATCTAAAGGTGAACTTAGGAATGATATACCGCTTACCCAACAGCTAAATATTATGAGTATTCCTATACCACAAGATGAGAACCACGAGACTAATGATCTGTTTGAAAAACTTCGATTAGCAGTTAGTTTAGGGTTGTCACCATATTTTGATTTCATTTCCACCAAAAATGAAGAATCAGCATTGGCAACAACGAAAAAGAAATTTAATGAATTATCATTAGCATTACAACATTTACAACAGAGGATCCATATACCAGATTTATTAATCACTACTCATCCAAAGATCAAGATGTTGATTGCCGAGAAAGGTAGCGAATACCCGGATGAGTTAATAGATGACACTGAATTTTTAAATGAGATAACATCGATTACTAACAATTGGGTTCGACAAATTCAATCCATCACTCGTTTGAACCATGAGCCATCGGATGGGGATAGTATTATGGAAGATATCCAATTTTGGAAATCTATGGATTTGGCGTTGATTTCTTTGAACCAACAAATTAACTCCCCGGAAGTGAACCTCACTCGAGAATTGTTATCTAAGGCCAAAAGATTTCATATTACCTTGAGTTTTGAAAATGATATTGGGCTAAAGGAAAAGTTAAATGAAACCAAGTTGTACAACTCCTTTTTAAGAGAACTTCCCATTAATGATTTGCTGACCATCACTGATGACGATGGGTTTCAGAAGTTTGACGATGCCTTGGCAAATATCTTCAGTCATTTAAAGCTAAAGTTAAACTTATTACCATTGGAAAGAGCAATGAAGTCTGTCGAAGTAATTTTAAACGATATTACCGAAAAATTCCAATCATTATTGGGTACCTATGATTTAATGTCGTTGTCACTAGATAAGTTTGAAGAATTGATCAGTTTATGCAACAAAGAATTAGATACCATAGAAGTAAATATTAAGTTTATAATCAATTTACTAAGAGAATTGTTGAGAAAACGTCAAGAGAAATTCAAACTAATCAAAATTGATCAAACCAAACTTGAGAATATTAAAGAAAGATTATTATACCTTAGACAGTTTAGACATAGTCATCAAAATTTGATGACTGGGATTGAAAGTGTTTTACCACAAGAAGAGCAATTAGATCTGATTAGTAAGTTGAATGAGGCATACAACAAGCACATTATCAGTATCAATCCTGTTGACATATCACACCAGGGGAAGTTGATTTGGTCAATGAATGAACACGCATATCTTGAAGTGTTTCACAACTTGAATTCTTTACTTACGAAAAAGATAAACAAGTTTTTCAACAATGCTCATACATTTATTGATTTTATTACCATCTATAAAAACTTTTTCATTGGAGATAATTCAAATTCGTTGTTACTGCTGATCAGTGATGATCATAAATTGAGAACTTTAACAATAGCTGATAAAGAAATCCAAAGACTTGTTGAATTGAATTCAGATCATGTTCTGGAAACAAGTTTCTCCTCCATCACGTGGAAAATCCAACTTAGTGCTAAATTAAAGTTCTATCGAGACTACTTGGAACTACTTTTAGGGTTTAATTGGAAGAGTTATTCCGTGGGTACCAAAATCGATACCACCACAAACAAGTTATTGGAAAGTTTAGACCCAGTCACAGCCATTAATGAATGGGTCGACGAGGAAGTTAACCAGAATTTGCCTAGTGCCAATTTAGGAAAGATTTTCACCGTGTCTGAAAATTCACACGAAAGATTTGATTTAAATATCAATTTCAATTTTCAAATATTTGAAATTTACCGACAACTTAATCAATTGTACAATTTGGGATTTTCATTACCAAGCTTAATAATACTACAATTCAAAAAAATTAATCAATTATATCCAATCACAAACATTATCAAGGATCATGTGCAATTGCTTAACAAACTTTTTAATATAGATCTACAAGAAGGTTATGGTAAAGCTTTTGGATTTCTTGTTGCTACTCAAATTAAGAAAGTAGAGGAAATGTTGAAAGAAACTATGAATATCGAATGGGTTCATTTATTACACGCAGTTGAGTTACACAAGGTTAATGATAATGATTTTAAATCAACTGAAAATTTAATTGAGCATCGATCAATGAGACAATTGACTGAATTTCAAGATTCTGTAACCCAATTAAATTTACTGTTAATCAAATTAAAGAATTTTTCCAAATTCATGGATCAATGTAAGTTTTTATTAAGAACTGCAAATTTTGAATTTACCTCCATTGAAGGACATTTGAAAACATTACAACTAGAATTCAATAATATTTCTTTAGAGAAAGTTGAGAATCTTGAAGGGTTAGCTGATTTGATTAACTTGGAAGTGCAAACTGTTTTGAGGGAACGATTACAAACTCAACTTTTCATTTTCAATATCAAAGCTATGGGTTATAATGATGAACAGGAAATTGAAATTTTTGAACTAGACAAATATTTATTGGAATTCCCCATTTTTAAACATTATTTGAGTTTTAATGATGAGACATTTGTGATTGAGCCACCATTGAATACAGGAAAGCAACTGGCATTCAATCAAATAAATCATATTGTTTCCATAGTCGAGACACAGCATATGATAAAACCACTTACATCACATTCTCAAAGTTTTTCAACTGTTGCTGAAGATGAAAATTCTATGAAACAACTTAACTCGGTATTTGAGAAAATTGAAACTTTGTATCAAGAAGCAGAACTGTATATTTCCAAATGGCAATTATTACAAAACCTATGGGAATTAAATTTAGATGATCCAGATGATTTTGCCAAATTATTTAAAGCTGATCAAAATGTGGAATCTTGGTTTCAAGTGGTTCAAGAAATTTTCAAATATAGAAACGTTTATGATTTGCCTGACCCAGAAAAGGCATTTGGAAATTTATTTGTGATTAACATCACTAAGATTCAACACAGAGTAGCAATAAAATTTGAAACTTTCCAAAAACTGTTATTAAGTAAATTTGCCAAAAAAATTGATCAAGAAGCCAATTCATTCAACCGTTTGTTGATCAATGCTAAACAAATTTTAGAAATGCCACTTACATTCCATGATAGTACAGAACAATTGACTTCTGGTATCGACAGTTACTTAAAGTATCAAAATAGTTTACAAAGTTGGAACTTTTTGTTGGAGACTTTTCAACTGGTACAAAGTTTTTTGATGAAACACAGATTCAAATTCCCTAATGATTGGTTACATACTGAACAATTGGAAAATAATATTTCAATGGTACAAGCTCTTGTTGCCAAAAAAAGTTTACTCATTGACGAAAATCTTGAAATTGTTACTTCTAAAATCAAGGCAGAAGCTTTGAAAGTTAATGATTCCATAAATTCATTGAATCAAAATTGGCAATCCAAAAAACCCATAGCAGGAAATTTGAATCCATCGGTGGCAATGATGGATTTGGATAATTTTCAAATGCATTTTTCAAAATTGACAGCCTATGTTGAATCATTGATTAATATTTCTAATCATTTAGATATACATATTGTTCCATTTGAAGATATGTCATTATCAATTGATGAAATTAAAGATCTTAAATCAGTTTGGTCTTCAGTTAATGGATTATGGGAAGAACTTGAAAGATTGAAAAAACTTAAATGGAGTGATCTTCAACCTAGACAATTACGTCACCAATTGGACGATTTATTAAATTCAGCAAGAAACTTACCAATGAATATAAGACAATATTCAGCTGTTGATGAAATCCAAGCTTCAGTTAAAACCCATTTGAAAACCCATCAAAAAATATCTGATTTGAAAAATGGTTCCATGAAACCTCGTCATTGGAAAATATTGTTAAGTCAATTAGGAGTACCAGATATTAAATTTGAAGATTTAACCGTTGGTGATGTATGGGGATTGAATATCACCTTGAATATCCAAACAATTAATGCCATGGTTGAGCAAGCCAATAGTGAAAAAACTATTGAAGAGAATTTGAACAATATCAACAATAACTGGGCTCTGATAACATTTGAATTATTCAATTATGAGAATAAATGTCGTTTAGTGAAGAATTGGGAACAATTAATTGATCAATGTAATACCGATATTAACGCATTGACAAGTATGAAAAATTCACCGTATTTTGGAGCCTTTGAAAGAGAAATCAGTGAATTGGAGAAAAAACTTACACAATTGTTTATTGTCTTGGATATTTGGATAGATGTTCAACGTCAATGGTTATATTTAGAAGGAGTTTTCGGGAATGAAAATAATGATCTCAAAAGTTTATTACCAATAGAAAGTTCAAGATTTACTAATATCAGTTACGAATTTTTAAACTTGTTGAAAAGAATTTATAAATTCAATTTAGTTATTGATATTGTTTTAATTACTGATCTTCAACCGATGATGACAAAATGTTTTGAAAGTTTGGTGAAAGTAAGAAAATCATTAACCGATTACCTTGAAAAGCAAAGAGAATTGTTCCCAAGATTTTACTTTATTGGTAATGAAGATTTATTAGAGCTTGTTGGTGGGTCATATGATATCACAAGGATCAATAATCATTTGAAGAAAATGTTTAGTGGGGTTGAGAGGTTGCAATATGCAAAGGAAAGCTCTTGTATTGTTGGTGTTGTTAGTGAGCAAGGTGAAGAGCTCGTCTTGCACAATCCAGTTTCTTTGATAAAGCATACTAGATTGCATGAATGGTTAAGTGAATTAGAGCTTGAGATAAAGTTAACTCTTTCTCGTTTGGTCAAAGACAATATCAAACTTTTGCGGGAAACTGTGTTTAAAAAAGATGGCTTGGTATCTTTAATTGAAAGTATCCCTGCTCAGGTTGCTACTTTGTTACAACAGATTACTTTTACAAGTCTCATTGAAAATCCAACTACCCTGCTTTCATCACTTCACGAAAGCTTATCTAACACTATTAAAACTCTTGTTCGTGCCATTGGTTCAGAAATAGAGGATCTTACAAGAAAGAAAACACAATATTTAATAATAGAAATAATTCATCAGAGAGATGTTGTTGAACAATTGATAAATGCTGAAAATGAATCCGATAGAAAATTTATTCGAAACATTCAACAAAGGTTTTACTATGACATATCTAATACAGATTTACTCAAAAGCTTAACAATCAAACAAGCAAATTCCGAATTTATTTATGGGTTTGAATACTTGGGTATTCCAGAAAAATTAGCTTACACTCCATTAACCAATGATTGTTATTTAGCCATGTGTCAAGCATTATCTATACAACAAGGTGGTTCTCCTTTCGGACCAGCAGGAACTGGTAAGACAGAATCAATCAAAGCCTTAGGTCACAATTTAGGGAAAATGGTGCTTGTGTTTTGTTGTGACGATTCATTTGATTTCCAATCTATGGGAAGAATATTTTTGGGGTTATGTAAAGTTGGTATTTGGGGTTGTTTTGATGAGTTTAATAGATTAGATGATAAGATATTAAGTGCAATATCATCTCAAATTGAAAGTATTGAAAATGGGTTAAAAAATCCTGACATGGCCATATCTGTGTCTGAAAAGAATGTTAAAGTTAACCCGGAAACTGGGATTTTCATAACTATGAATCCTGGTTATGCTGGAAGAGTTGAATTACCGGAAAATTTAAAGAAAATGTTTAGAAGTTTTTCAATGGATTCACCTGATAATGAAATTATTGTGGAAATATTGCTTACATCACAAACATTTGTAAATTCCAAAGCATTGGCAAAGTCAATAGTTCCATTTTTCCAAGAGTTGGCATCCAACACTTCCAACCAATTACATTATGATTTTGGTTTGAGAGCATTAAAGAATACGTTAGTGAGATGCGGTCAAGCCAAAAGAAAGTCTACCAACGCCAATGCCAACGAATCTTTGGCTTTTGAACAAGAATTAGTCGTACAAAGTATTGTGGAAACAATTTTACCTAAATTGATTAAAGAAGACGAAATTGTTTTTGAAAAATTAAGAAACAAATACTTTGCAAATGTTGTTGGTAAAGTGCTTGACAAATCCAAATTAATTGCAGCACTTGAAATGTACTTTACAAAGAATGGAGTTCAGTTTGATGAGAAATTCATCAACAAGGCATTACAATTAATTGACATCCAAAACACTCATCATGGTATAATGTTAGTAGGGGAATCAGGATCCGGGAAATCTACTATCCTTGATCTGATTATGTATGCCTTATCGGTTGTGACCAACGTGGAACACACTAAAGTCCTTATAGATGCCAAAGTCTTATCGAAAGATGAGATTTACGGGAAGCTTGATTTGGTTACACGAGACTGGACAGATGGTTTATTTACCAGTGTATTAAGAAAAATGTCAGAGAATTTACGTGGAGAATTATCGAAAAAACTTTGGATAGTATTTGATGGAGATATTGATCCACAATGGGCTGAAAATCTAAACAGTGTTTTAGATGACAACAAGATATTAACCCTTCCTAACGGTGAGCGATTAAGTTTACCAGAGAATGTTCGTATTGTTTTCGAAGTTGACAACTTGAAATACACTACGCCAGCAACCATCAGTAGATGTGGTATTGTCTGGTTTGACGTATCATTGATCTCCTTAGATGCCCATTTACACAAATTGGTACATCAATTAAACACATATAAAATTACCAATGATGATATGATTCGTGACAACATGCTTGCTGATAATTTGAGAAAATCGTTTGTGGAAGAATTAAGCAACTTACTATCTTATAATGTTTTGTCTGGTATTTGTGAGGTTGCAAAACAAGCTGAGCACATAATGGAGTTTTCATTTCAACGAGCCATTGGTTCTCTTGAAGTTTGTATAAAGACTTATTTACGTCGGTTGTTGAACTTTGCCAATTCCAATGATAATGAAACAGTGGAAATCAAGAAATATGTTCAAAAAGCACTATTACTTTCAATAATGTGGGCATTTGCTGGAGATTCTTCTTATGAAGATAGAATTGAATTTGCAAATGCTATGAAAGATAAGAATATCCTTTGGGGAGTCGAGATGCCGCATGGAAATGTACTTGATTATGATGTTTCTTTACCTGACGGCGAGTGGTTAGATTGGAACACTTCCGTTGCATCAGTGGAACTTGAGCCACATCAAGTTTCAAACCCAAACACAATTGTCCCCACTTTGGACACTGTCAAGCATGAACAGTTTATATTTTCTGTTCTAAATGAGCATAGTCCTTTGTTGCTTTGTGGTCCACCGGGTTCCGGGAAGACTATGACGTTGTTTGAAGCGTTGAGAAAATCACCACAGTTGGAGTTGTTATCCCTCAACTTTTCCAAAGAAACTTCACCGGTGTCGTTGCTAAAGGCATTGGATCAATACTGTGAATATAGAAAAACAAATAGAGGCATCCAATTAGCTCCACGAATTAATGGGAAATGGGTGGTTGTGTTTTGTGATGAAATTAATTTACCCCAAGTCGACAAGTATGGAAACCAAAATGTTATTTCCTTAATAAGACAAATGGTAGAGCACGGTGGATTTTGGCGAGTCAAAGATAACCAATGGGTTTCGTTGGAAAATATCCAATTTGTTGCTGCTTGTAACTCCCCCAATGATCCTGGTAGAAACAAATTATCTGAAAGATTTTTGCGTCATGTTCCTGTTATTATGGTTGATTATCCAGGTTATACCTCATTGACCCAAATTTATCAAACATTTAATATGGCTATCTTGAAATGTGCTCCTGATTTACGAGGATTTGCAAAAGCTATCACCGAGGCAAGTATTCAAGTATACGAAAAAACAAGAAAGAAATTAAACAGCCAAATCCAAAAGCATTATGTTTATTCGCCTCGTGAATTGACAAGATGGAGCAGAGGTATACTTGAAGCGTTAAAGTCACATATGTACAAAGACTTGAGTGCTTTCCTTAGATTATGGTATCATGAAGGGTTGAGATTGTTTTATGATAGGTTGGTTACTGATGATGATAAATCGTGGACTTTGCAAATGTTCAAAGAGGTGGCTGAGAATAATTTCCATAACATTAATTTGGATGCTACTTTCAAAGAACCAGTTTTTTTCAGTAATTGGATGAGTTTGGATTATAAATCTGTGAATGAACAAGAATTAAGATCTTTTGTTTCACTGAGGTTAAGAGTTTTCAGTGAAGAAGAAATGGAGGTTGATTTGGTGTTGCACGATGAAATGCTAGACCATGCTTTACGTATCGATAGAGTTCTTAGACAACCGCAAGGTCACATGATATTAGTGGGTCCCAGCGGGAGTGGGAAATCGACTCTTGCCAAGTTTGTTGCTTGGATCAATGGATTAAAAGTTGTGCAACTACACGTTAGAAGTAATTATGGCATTGATGATTTTGATGAAACTTTGCGAGGCATTTTAACACGCTGTGTTCACGGTGAAAAGATATGTTTTATTATTGATGAATCAAGTATTTTGGAAGCTTCATTTATTGAAAGAATGAACACATTATTGGCAAATGCTGAAATTCCTGGTCTTTTTGAAGGTGACGATTACACGTCGCTAATGAGCAAATGTTTGGAACTTTCTCATGCCCAGGGATTGCTATTGGATACTGATGCAGAATTGTACGATTGGTTCACTCAACAAATCTCGAAAAACTTGCATGTTGTGTTCAGTATTAGTGATTCGGTCGAATCTAACAGTCAGTCGGTTATTTCATCACCTGCATTATTCAATAGATGTGTTCTAAGCTGGATGGGTGATTGGTCTGATAGGTGCTTGTATGAAATTGCTTCCTCGCGTATTAGCACTGTCCCTCTTGACATTTCAAATTATGTTATCCCCAACACCTTTGCATCAATTTTATCTAATAGAAGGGCTAAGAATTTGAGAGATGCGATTGTTGATACTTTGGCTTTTATTCATCGGTTTATCCCAGACCATAAATCAACATTGTCATATAGAAGAACACCAACTGATTTTTTGAATCTTGTTCAAATGTTTACTGATTTATTCAATATCAAGCACAAGGAACTAGAAGATTCACAACGACATATTACTGTTGGTTTGGATAAATTACGTGAAACTGTTATTCAGGTGGATAAGTTACAAGGTATGCTTTCAGAAAAGGAAAGTATTTTGAAGATCAAGGACAAAGAAGCCAAAGAAATGTTGAATAAATTACTTACTGACCAAAATGAAGCAGAACGGAAACAAGAATTCTCAATTGCAACACAGGCTGAACTTGCGAAACAAGAAAAGGAAATTGAGAAACGGAAACTGGTTGTGATGAAAGATCTTGAATATGCTGAACCAGCTGTTCTTGAAGCACAAAGAGGAGTGCAAAATATTAAAAAGCAGCATTTATCAGAAATACGTAGTATGGCTAATCCACCTGCAGCTGTCAAAATGACGATGGAATCGGTTTGTATTTTATTAGGTTATGATGTTGGAACTTGGAGAGATGTTCAGTTGGTGATTAGGAAAGACGATTTTATACCAAATATTGTTTCTTTCAATAGTGAGGAACTGTTGCCTGTGGAACTTCGTGAGTATATGGAAAGGGTTTATTTGACGAGAGAAGATTACACATTTGAAATTGTTCATCGAGCAAGTAAAGCATGTGGTCCATTGGTGCAATGGGTCCAAGCACAGTTGGCGTATTCTAGAATTCTTCAAAGTGTGGGTCCATTACGTGAAGAAGTTGAATTGTTGGAACAAAAGACATTGAAGACAAAAGCACAATTGACAGCCATTGATGAAATGATTTTCGAGTTGGAAGAAAGTATTGAAAAGTACAAAGATAGTTACACTGAGTTGATTCGGGAAACAGAGAATATAAAAACGGAAATGTCATTGGTGCATAAAAAGGTGGATAGAAGTACTGCTTTAATTAAGAATCTTAAAGTGGAAAGAGAGAGATGGAAGGAATCTGTCAAGACATTTGGTGATAAAAGAGACAAATTAGTTGGCGAGGTGTTGTTGGCTGCTGCTTTTATTGTTTATGGTGGACTTTACGATCAGAAAGGTAGAGAAATATTATTGAAAACATGGAGAAATAAATTAAAAGAGTCGGGAATCCCATTTGATAAAACGCTCACCATGTCCAGTTACTTGACTACCTCGAAAAAAGCTTTGCACTGGACAAATTGTGGGTTGGTTAATGATAATATTAATATTGAAAATTTTGCATTATTGGAATGGTGTCAAAATCCTGTTATAATCGATCCAAATGGTGTGATTGTGGAAATTTTATCGAAGGCGTCGTCAAAACTGGTCACAGTTACCAGTTTCTTAAGTGATGGGTTGTTCAACCAATTGGAGAATACATTGAGGTTTGGTGGTGTGATAATTATCCAAGATTGTGAATATTATGATCCTTTGTTAGACACGGTTTTAAGAAAAGAAATACACAGAAATGGTGGTCGAATGATGATTAGATTAGGTGATCAAATTATCGATTATTCTTCTGAATTTAAGTTGATATTGGCTTCAAAAGAATCTGGGTTGGTTTTGCCTCCATCGGTAGCATCAAGAGCGTCAATTATCAACTTCACAGTTACAAGTGGCAGTCTTGAAAACAGAGCCCTTGATATTGCTTTGAAAGAAACACGACCTGATGTTGAGAAAGAAAGAACCGATTTGGTTATGCTTAATGGTGAATGGAAATTACGTTTGCAGACATTGGAGGAAGAGTTGTTGGATTCTCTTAGTACAACTCCAGGTGAAATTTTGGATAATGATAACGTGATGAACACTTTGGAGACTCTTAAGAGCGAGACAGATGGGTTGAATGAAAAATTGGCACATTCGGGAGAAGTCATGAACCGAGTTGAAGAGATAAGAAGTAATTACAGCGACGTGGCCAAGAACTTGTCAGGAATATATACCATTTTTGAATCACTTGGTCGTCTTAATCATTTTTACAAGTTTTCATTGACGAGATTTGTTAATAATTTTGCACATTTATTACGTGTGAATATTAAATTATCACCATCTGAGTTTATTATGGAATTATTCAAGGATTCCTTTGCACGTATTTCCACGTCATTGCAATATAAACACAAAATTGTTTTGGCTTTGGTTTTGTCTACTGCTTATTATATGGAGGATATTGGTGATCTGTACAAGACTGCATTTATGAAGATGTTAAAGTTGATTGTCACTGATAAACTTCCAAACAGTATTAGCGATGTGTTTGATGTGTGTCTAGCAAGGAGAGAATCCGGATGGGATGTTGAAAAAGTACTAGAGCTGAATCAAGACAATCTGGTTTTGCAGATCCTTTCAGACTTGCTTTTAAGTTTTGGCAGCACAAAAAACAAAGAAGATTTTGTTGATACTTTTAGTAAGATTAGTGGGTTCTTGTATAAAGATGGAGAAGCCCCATATTCATCTCCTTACGATTTAAACTATTGGATAAATGATCTGGGAATTAGAACTATTATTTTGACGTGTCCAGAAGTTTATGATGCTTCTTACAAAGTTGAACAAAGTGCTCGACAGTTTGGGAAGAAACTAGCTGTTATTTCAATGGGAACAAAAGAAGGAATTGAAATGGCAAATAAAGAAATTGAAGCAGCTTCTATGTCGGCACGTTGGGTTTTGATTCAAAACATACACATGGCGCCATCATGGATATCCCATTTTGAGAGTCAGCTTAGTAATTTACATGCCGAATCAAAAATATTCTTGACATGTAAAAATACTTCACAAGTTCCAATTGGGGTCATATCTCAATGTAAAGTATTGAATTTTGAAAATGAAGTAGGCATTCAACGACTTGTATTGGATACTTATAAATCGAGTTCTATGGATAAGAGAGAAAGAATTGAGCGACATGTTTTGTTGCTATTGATTTGGTACCATTCTGTCATTCTTGAAAGAGTAAGATACTCGCCTGTATCGTTTAAGAAGAAGTATGATTTCAATGACTCCGATTATACCTGTGGTGTTCACATTATTGAAAAAGTGTTTGAAAGCTACGACGGTAAAACTGAAACCATTCCTTGGAATGAGATTAAATATTTAATTGGAACCATAACTTATGGTGGTAAAGTTGACGACAAAGAGGATTTAGAATTTTTACAGACTTTTGCTGGTGCTATTTTCACTGAGAGATCATTTGATCTGAATTTTAATTTGATAGAGAATGAATTTACTAAAGAGAACAATGAAGTTTTGCTTTTGCCAGATACCACAGAAGAGATCGTATCATGGATCAATAAGTTGCCTTATGACACACCATTATCTTGGATTTACTTGCCTGATGATGCCAATCTGTTAGTGAAAAAACAACTTGGATTAGAAATCGTGGAATCTGTACTTGATCTATCTGAAGATTTATAGATTTTTAGTTTATATTTTAATGAAAGAAAGATAATTGTATTTGTATATTACTTTTTACAAGATTTGATACTTTTATAATAATATTGTCCCTGAAAAAAAAAATATATTAACAGATAGATATGCAATTATAACCCCCCCTAAATTTACCATTTTTCTTTTTTTATGAACACTATATTACAAATGTATAAACCAAATTGTAGTCTGGTATATTAATTCTTGATTAAATAATTTATTCGTCATCTTCTTCCAAAGTTTGGGCAGCAATACGGTCCAAATCTCTTTGACCGTTTTCAGAGATTCTTCTACCACCTTTTGGAGAGATTTCCAAAACACCAATCTTTTGTAAAGCTTGGACACATTTTCTATTGATAGAACCGGAAGCATCAACGTGTTTGTGTGGTCTGAAACCTCTGTTTTTAGCACCACCGTACAATTTGTTCAAAGCACCAACACCAACTTGTTTTCTCAAGTAGATGTGTCTAGCAATAGAAGCAGCTCTTTTGTAGAACCAAGTTTCGGCTTCTTGTGGTGGCAAGTCGTTACCGGCAGAGGTCTTGACAATGTCAACGTAACCTGGAACTTCTAATTTACCTTGTCTTTGCAAGAATTGAGCGTAAGCGTTAATGAAATCTTGAGCTGGAACGTCTCTGAACAATAAGATGTATTTGTTAGTAAATTATTCATCAAATATCATTAGATATATTGCAAAAGATAGTGGTAAGTTGATAATGAAAGAACTATTCTACAAGACTACTGTAATACGTGGCTGCTTATGGAATGGGTACATTAGTGTTCAAAAAACAATTTCCTTTTTTCTCAATAAAACAAGATATCATTATGCTTATTTAATGTAAACTCATTTGTTTGATCTAAAAGTTCATATCTTTGAAACACAAGTAATAGGAGCTGAAATCAATTAATGATCCGCTCCCCCCATCCACCACGACAGTAGTACGAATATTCTTCCCATTATTCATACCGTTTCAATTGCAATAGACACAGTGAATCACATACCTAACTGATACACCTGGCATTATGTCTATTGGCTATATTAAGTGGTGAAGAAGAAGAGAAGAAACAAAAGAGTTTTGGTGTATTTTTTTTTCAGTCCACAAATTAAATTATACACAAGCTTCGTGCGAGACTACTGAGAGAGAAAGAGAAAAAAATTTCAATAAATTCCATTTGGTCGTGCAAAATAGCATATATAATTAGGGCTATAGCCCTAATTTATAGTACTTTTTGATTTAATGCAATACATTCTTTAATAGAAGCAGAAAACAACCACCAATCAAACTAGTAGAGATGTTTGGATTATTTTATATTGATTTGACTGTTTTTCAAGATTATTACATTATTGTAAAGCGTGTTTATTAGGTATATAGAAAACGTGCACACTCAGAAATGTGGTGGTAAAGAAATCTCGTTTGAACAGTAATTTTAAAAATGTCACAAGTTTCGCATGCACTAAATGTAAAGATGTTTAAAAATTGAAAACATGTATAAGCATGTACTTGCCCTATTCATTAGCGATTGGTAAAGCCAACATGTACTGCTTGGGATTGTGGAATGAATTTGTGAATTTACTAGTGTTATTTTTACTTATAAATTATTTCTTCGTGATTTTTCCAACTAACCGATTCTAAGGTTTACTCTGGTATTATTGGATTGTAAACCGAGTAAACCTGGTTTAATCGTTACTGACAATGTATAAATAGCGAGTCAATTCTTTAGAAATTGGCGATGTGTTTATAAATTAATGTTATAATGTTTTATCTTGTTTATTCAAACTAAGTTTTGTCTGTAGTTTCCCATTCCTAGTATCATTCAAGCTATTTGATGATGTGAATTCTAGGCAAACCGTTTTCTTTGACTCTAAATCTATTCGACCATTGGGTAATTAAACAATCATTTTCATTAATTTTTAGACTAAACTATTGTGGCAAAAAAATTGCCAGTACTTTTTAGCAACAATTACATATGTTTTGTGTAACTAGTAAATTAATACTATCTTATACCAAACAATAAGCTAATGACAATAATACTATTCTTACGTTTTGGTTATAAGTTAGAAAATGAATCCTACGTATGTTATTAAATCTAACAGGGTTTGAAAACAAGTATGGGGTATAAAGAGTACCTCATACAAGCTACAATACAGTCAAATCATATTTACACCAACAGAGAATCAAAATGGAAACATGATTTAGCTCAAAACGACACTGGTAGTAGCAAAAGTCAACGATCATAATTGAAGACTTGTATGGTAGGGAGGGTGGCTGTACCTAAAAACGAATGATAACTCCGAGCAGAGAAAGAGGGCGTGTATTGTTCCCTGATAGTTTGTGTTGTTTTGCACGACTAGCTTTTATTAAATCCCGAGTCGAATTTCAGAACTAAAATCAGAAAATAAATAAGTCGAATAACGTGTTCATTTTGTCTTATTAGTTAAAATCAATTAAATATTTCAAAGAAAATGTTTCCAGGACAAGGTAGACATACATACGGAGGACAACAGTCCAATTATAGTAATCAACAACAGGGTTACGACCAAGGGTATAACCAAGGTTACAGCCAAGGTTATGGCCAAGAATACAATCAAGGATATGACAGACCTTCTGGTCCACCACCAGGCCAAGGTCAATACAATAGACCATCGGGTCCTCCACCAGGTCCACCACCAGGTCAAGGACAATATAATAGACCTTCTGGACCTCCACCAAGTCAACAAGGACAATACAATAGACCTTCTGGCCCACCACCAGGTCAATATGGAAATAATCAAACTAGGGGATCAGGAAACGAACAAAATTATGGTAATATGCATGGTAGTGGTCATTATTCCCGTCCACCAACTGATTCCCAATCTTTTGGTGTTGAGAATTACAATTATCAATATTCCAACTGTAGTGGTCGGAAAAAGGCATTGTTGATAGGGATCAATTATATTGGTACTAAAAATGAATTGAGGGGTCCAATCAATGATGTCAATAATGTTGAACAATTTTTATTAGCTAATGGTTATTCAAGTGATAACATTGTTAAGTTGACTGATGATCAAAGAGTTCAAAGAGCAATTCCAACTCGACAAAATATTCTTGATGCCATTCAATGGTTAGTTAAAGATGCTCGTCCTAATGATGCATTATTTTTCCATTATTCTGGTCATGGGGGACAAACAGAAGATCAACCCGATGAATATGGGAATTATGATGAAGATGATGGGTACGATGAAGTTATTTATCCATTAGATTTTGAAACCAATGGGTTTATCATTGATGATTTGTTGCATTCAATGATGGTGAAAACATTGCCTCAAGGTTGTAGATTGACAGCATTATTTGATTCTTGTCATTCTGGATCAGTTTTGGATTTGCCTTACATGTACTCAACCAAAGGTGTTTTGAAAGAACCAAATGTAATGAAAGAAGCTGGAGCAGGGTTATTGCAATCTGCCATGGCTTATGCAACAGGTGATAGAAGTCGTATGCTTCTGGGTCTTGGTGGGGTTGTCAAAACATTTATGAACCAAGGTAAGGCAGAAAAAGCTAATGAGTATTCCAAACAAACCAATACTGCTCCTTGTGATGCTATTTCTTTGAGTGGGTGTAAAGATGATCAAACTAGTGCTGATTCTAAAGAAAATGGTACTGCCACTGGTGCTATGAGTTATGCATTTTTGACTGTTATGAGTCAAAATCCAAACCAATCTTATTTGAGTTTGTTGCAAAATATGAGAGAAATTTTACTGGCCAAATACAGTCAAAAACCACAATTATCTGCTTCCCATCCAATAGACACCAACTTGCAATTTATTTTTTAAAAGAAAAAGTGGGCCTCCACTGTCGTTGTTGCTTTCAATTTAAGTACTTACACTTATGTAGTTATGTGTACATGTATATTATGTATCTGTATTGAATCAAGCGAAATCTAACTATATAAAAGCACTAACCCTTTTCTAATTCAAAATGCAAAATCAACTAGTATGAATATATAACAAGACAACAAAAGACACCAAAATGAATGATAATAATTGAATAACCCAACAAAATGAAAATAAAAAAATAAAAAAATAGCATTAAAACATGAAACAAAGAATTAACAACAACCAAACAAATGGGACTACCTGATAAATCAAATATAACCAGATCATAAACATACACACATATACACACATTCACATTCACAATCACATTCCCGTTCACACACAAACCAACACACTCCTGATCTATATTTCTCAACAAAGGATGGATGCTTTTTGCATTACATTATTATACATTTTTCTTGTTGTTTTTGAATTGGAGGATTCTGTATTTTTTCAATTTCATCAATCAATGTTTCAAATGCCTTTTCAACATTTATATTTTCTCTGACAGAAGTTTCCAAAAACTTGCAATTAAATTTCTTTGCTAATTCTTGTCCTTGAGTAGTTTCAACCTGTCGTTGATAAGTTAAATCATTTTTATTACCAACAAGAACCATAGGTATACTTTCATTACCGATTGAATTCAATATTTTATCTCTTATAAATTCAACTGTTTCAAATGATTGTTGAGAAGTGACGGAATAGATTAACAAGTAACCATGTATTCCAATGAGATGTTTTTCATTCATCAAACTAAATTCATCTTGTCCAGCTGTGTCTAGGATCTCTATAGCATAATCTTGATTATTGAACTTGATACTTTTACTGAACTGATTTTCAATAGTTGGATAGTATGATTCGACAAAATGATCTTCAACAAATCGAACGGTGATGGAGGATTTTCCAACTGAACGAGATCCAACCACTGCTATCTTACGGGCTTTGACCAGCATTATTGTTATTCGTTAATGAAATATGTAAACAAACAAAAGATAAAAGAAAAAAACAAAGGGAATATTGAAGAAATGCCAAGGCGAATAAGGACTAGGCTTGTTGTATTACTTGCAACGAATGAGTTGATAGTATTATCACCAAGGGAAGTTTCTCTCTAAGTATTATGTGTCGCACACGATATGATTGAAAAAAAAAAGGACAACAATAAAATAATAGAAAATTTTTTTTTGTTTGGCTGCTTGCTTGCTTCACTTGGTGGTGGTGGTTATCAAATCTCCAAGCAAAAAAAGTCCTGACCAGGTTTGGGTAAAAAAAAAAAATAAAGAATCTAAGAAACAAACTCAAAAACCTAATTAGAATTGAATTATAAGATGAATGATGAAGTGATTACCCTCTTTATATAGTTGACTTGTATTATAAGAATGATCTTTTTGAACACTTAACAACCTAAAGAAAGAAATAGTGTTTTGTTCTTCCTCTTTTTTTTAAAAGTATGGTTTTTCAAAATTTCATCTTTTTGTTGGATTTTGATCACCGATAAAGAAATAATAATTAAAGAATGAATGGAAATAGGAGACGAGAGGAGAGGACGACAGGTCGACGACGACATTTGTAACTACCACCACAATTACAAGATAAGCCAGTGCCTTTTTTTCTTCTTCCTTCAAAGGTGCGTCCATAGTCTTATCGCCCTATCTGTCCCCACTTTTGGGTCCACTAAAAAAATCTGATTTATAATTGAAGCGACATTTTCTCTGCTTGGAAAGAGAAGAAAAGAAAAAAGAAAAAGAATCCGCTAAAAAACAATGTAGAATGTCAATGCGATAAGAAATCTATTATTCTTTTGAAAACTCTGCTATCGGAAGTCAACAGAAACAACTTTTTAGGTAAAGTTTCCTAACTTGGCTTTGCAGGAGCTATATGAGTCAGAGTTTGCCTCTGCGCCTCCATTAATACTGTTTTTTTTTAGGGATACAAGTTGGTCCTTTTAATGGTTGACATGGAAATCATTTTTTTTCCACTTTTTCTTCATCGTGCTTTTCTTTCCAATTGATACACAAATCCGTTACTATACTTCTTTAGCTAATATCACCCCATTTTATTACCAGTTTTAGTACATTCTACCAAGCCCATTTTGCGTATCGAGCAAAATAGCTTTATCGTAACTGCAACCAAGCAGGATTTCCATGCATGGTATTCTCTGCACGAAATATGCAAACGTATTGCTGTTGGGCGTTTCTTTCGTGTCCCCACCAATTACTAAGTAGCAAACTTTTATTAGTAATTTGAGTTGCTAATGGATAATTTCCATCCAAAGTGGAGACTCAAATGTTGTGATAAAGCTAGAAGCGGTGCTAGTGATTATCAAGAACCTATAGTATATGAAATGTGGCCTGATGTCAAACTAAACAAAAGTAGTTGCTTATACGATTGACATTGTGTAACAAAAGTTGTTTTTAAACAGAATCAATTTGGCAGGTTTGAATTTTTACACAAGCAAACTTTTTCCAATTAACAACGGGTTTCAAGGGCGTACTGAATTAATATATCACGGAAAAAAGATTACACAGATGCAACACCATCTCCATTGTTGAATGGCCACAATAGTTTTTACTTCTTTCTATTGTCATTCCTTGACCACCACCACCACCGCCTCTTCATCCATACTACTAACCCATTTGTGTAAACAGAAGGTGGTAAATATTTAACAACTATTAACGATAGAAATATTATTATGCTTTGTGTTGTGTATGTCGCAATGGTTATGGACTTTTTTTTAATAAGGGCATGCATTCCTAACATTCTTCATGTTTAATACCGCCTCATAGAATTTCCGACAATCCCCCTATTGCTTTACGTAGCTAGTACGCCCCCTTTCAATTATTCTGAAAATTTACAGGTTATCTTTTGTGTATATTTTTTTTTTCAGTATATGTATGTGAGTAATTGAAACTTTGCAGTCGGTTAGAAATACTTTTTTTTTTCATTTACACAGATTATTATTGTTATTTTTTCATTTTTAAGTATCTGTTTTGATTTTTCCTCTTGTGTTATAAATTTTGGGTGCGAATTGACAAAAAATACAGCAACAACAAAACAACACTATTAATTTTTTTTTAGCAACTAACAAATATTAGGGGTAGAGAGAGCAATGATAATTTTTAATGATAATTACAAATCACTAAGGGAGAAAAAAATCGGCCTTAACAAAATACACACACACTCTCTACAACATGATTTTAAAGACAATTATCATGACACAATTTCTATTTTGTATTCTCTTATTATTACAAATTGTTGAGGAAACAAGTTCGAGGCGGGATGAAAGAATTAATTAATTAGTTTTATGGTGGAAATTAACATCCGAAAATTTCTCCTAACCAAAAACTCAATTTCCCAAACTCCTAACCAAAATTCATCCTTTGGTTTGGAAACAAAATTTTAATTGTTCATGTATATTCCCAAAATCTTTTTTTTTTTTAGTAATTTCAAAAAGTTCTAACCATATTTAGATATAATTTAGTTTTAAAAAAAATGATTGCCTTGTAAATTAAATTGAGTTGTTTTTAAACAAGTTTTTTTTTTAGTACGTGAAGTCTACTAATAACAATATGGTTGGTTAACTGTTCTACATACGCATAAAAAGAAAACAAATAGGAAAAAAATTCCATTGAAACCAAGTTTTACAAAAAGGTTTGTAGAATTGAAGTTAATAATTGTTTTGCCTTGTTTTGTGTGGACAAGAAAAATCCATTATTCTACCGAGTTTTATTCCGAACTTAATTAATTTTCATCTCTATTTTTCTTTTAATGATTACAAACTACAAAACACCTCAGATATCAGGAGAGGAGGCATAAATTGGCTATTCGGGTATTTCTTGGTGTATAAGGCTACACAAATTCGCCCTGTAAGTTTAATCAGACCAGGATCCGTATAAGACCCCGAAATCACAAAAAAAGCAAAAAGAAAACAACAAAAAGAATAAAAGCAAGCAAAGTTACTCCTAAATGCAATTTTAAAATCCATGACTCGGTTGTTATTGCTGTTGTTGTAAAGTTGAAAAATTTCTTTAGTATTTTAAAGGGATAACCAGAAGAAGAAGAGCCATAATCATCAATGCCTAAATTTTAATTCTAAAACTTTATTAACAATTTTTTTTTAAAAAACTTTTACTTTCGTCATCAATTAAGACTATTGTGTGTATGGATGTATATATCTTTGTAAATGTTCAATGTATACTTTTTAAAATTACTCTTATTGTAATAGAAGCATAAAAAATTTAAACTTTTCGGGTAGTATTGCCACCATAATCACCACCATTAGCACCAGCACCACCACCACAACCCATAGACACGAAAGAATTTAAACTTTATTTGTTCAAGAAATACAAAACTGAATTGAATTAGTTAATGCTATTACCATTTTCCTTATCCCTTTGGGGGTGTTTCTTCTGCATTTAACAAAATATGCATGAATCAAAATTGAACTCATTGTTAAAGAATAACAATTCAAATTATGTTTCTCTCTCCTCTCCTCTCGCCTTGTCTTTGTTGTTTCTTCTTCTATTATTTTTTTAATGTTTCAATAGAAAATAGTAAACGCAAAACAACAACAACAACTGCAAAAACTTCTTGCTGTGTAAATGCAATGTGGTTAAATTTTTTACTTCCCGCCCCAACAGGACCTTGACAACGACTGAAATTAGAAAGCAATTTTTGAATAAAATGAACGCATTAATTAATACCCTCCCTATAAGATTATATTCAATTTCTATATATGACATAATGGAAGGCTAAATTAACTTTTTTTTCAATAAGGAATTGGTGAAATATAATATTTTCGTTTTCATTTTATTTTTAGTTTGAAATGGTCTGATTCTATAGATATTTAATACAACACAACACACAGAATCTCCTAAATAATAATACTACGGGTTTAACAAGAGTCTCTTCTAAGCAAATTATTTAAATGAAAAATTGTAAAATTGTAGTCAATTCAATTTATGTATTTTGCATTAATTAACACCATTGAAAAAAATATATTATTTGGACTAAAAAAATTTTTTTTTTGTTGTTGTTCTTCTTCTGTATATCGGTAAACCATTTAACCCAGCACCTAAAATAATAATAATAATAATAATAATACTATTATTATTTATTCAATTAGTAATTA
>OBUW01000429.1_pt1 | contig 23393 bp, 18 predicted proteins | sample 1475761 | NCBI WGS metagenome assembly OBUW01 (sample SAMEA2579908, study PRJEB22360) | human gut metagenome | biome: human gut; feature: human-associated habitat; material: faeces | place: Denmark | collected 2008/2010
CGACGCCGAACTGGGACGGCCCTCCACTCGTCGTGACGGCGGCTGCCTCACCACGCTGTGCCGGCTCGGGTTCCGGCTTGTTCTGCTGGATGGCGATGGAATGCTCACGCGCGGACAGCGCTTCCTTGACACCCGGGTTGTCCTCAATCAAGTGCATACCAAAAGCGTCAAGCGAACGAATCGGATCGTACTCGTCGACCAACGTGTCCATGACGATAAGGTCCTGGTATTTGTTGTTTTCGACATCCCACAACGCGTCGCGCGAGGTGCCGGACGGCACGAAGCCGAGCGACTGGTAGACCGAAATCGAGCGGCTGTTCTTTTCCGGCACGCTCACCCAGATGCGGTGCATGCCCAGGCCGGCCGGTTCGGGCGCAAAGCCGTAAGTCATCACACGCGGCATGGCGTCACGGGAGTAGCCGCGGCCACGGTATTCACGGCCCAAGATGATCTGGATGCGGGCGGACTTGGACCAGCCGTCGATGTCGATAAGGAAAATCATGCCGATGACATTATCGGTGCTGGCCGCATCGAGCTGACCGTCATCATCATGGTCGGCGTCAGTCAATACGGCCCATGCGATGGTGCGGCGGGATTCCGGATCACCCACACCGGATTCGGCGGGTGCCTGACCGGCTTCCCAAGCCTGGGAGCGGCGAACCCACGTGTGTACGATGGCGCGTTCGGTGACCGCATCCTTGCCGGTGATCTTGGATGCGCCATAGAAGGCATCAAGTTCATCCAAACGAGCCAGGTCCTCGACGGTGGCGGGGCGCAGGTGCACCATTTCGCCACGGATTGGCGGAATGACGATGCTCTGTGGCAGATCACGCTTCAGTTGCGCTTCGGTAGCCATGCTCAGCGTCTCGTTGGTTGCGGTCATCGGTATACATCCCCCGGTTCGGCTTGTTTCGGCTCACGGTCCAGTGCCGAACATATCTTACTCGACTGGGTGAACGCTGGAAATGCTCTGAGACGACTTTCTTACAGAATCAATAAAGGCTCCCGCTGGCGGGAGCTGTCCAACGAATTTGAACTGGAGGATTTCCCTACAAATAAGTGCTCCCGCTGGCGGGAGCTGTCCGCGAAGCGGACTGAGGGTGGTCATCCGTACATGGCGACCACCCTCAGTCTCACTCCGTTCGACAGCTCCCGCCAGCGGGAGCCAGTGAATCTAATCAGCCCTTGATCTTGCCCATGACGACCTTGGTGACGGCCTTGGCGTCGGCCTGACCGCGCGTGGCCTTCATCACGGCACCGATGATTACACCCATCGGCTTCATGTTACCGCTCTTGAGCTTCTCGACAACGTCCGGGTTGGCTTCGAACGCCGCGTCGACGGCCGCCTCGATGGCACCGTTGTCTTCGACGATCTTGTAGTCGTGCTTCTTGACGACTTCATCCGGAGTGCCTTCGCCCTTAAGCACGCCTTCGACGGTCTGCTTGGCGAGCTTGTCGTTGAGCTTGCCGGAGGCGATGAACTTCTCGACCTCGGCCACATCGGCCGGGGTGATCGGCAGCTCTTCGAGGGCCACACCCTTGGCGTTGGCTTCGCGGGAAAGCTCGCCCAGCCACCACTTGCGGGCACCGGCAGCCTTGGCACCGGCCTTGACGGTTTCCTCAATCAGGTCGAGGGCGTCGGCGTTGAGGATGTCGCGCATCTGCAGATCACTCAGGCCCCACTCGGACTTGAGGCGGTTGCGGCGCTCGCGCGGCATTTCCGGCATCTGGGCCTTCATCTCCTCGATGTGCTCCTTGGTGATGTGGAGCATGACGAGGTCGGGGTCCGGGAAGTAGCGGTAGTCGTCGGCATCGGACTTCAGACGACCGCCAGCGGTGGTCTGCGTAGCCTCATCCCAGTGGCGGGTCTCCTGCAGAATCTCCTTGCCGTCGTCCAGACGAGCGGCCTGACGGCGAATCTCGTACTGGATGGTCTTCTCGATGCCGCGGAACGAGTTCACATTCTTGGTCTCGGAACGGGTGCCGTACGGAGCGTCCGGGCTCGGGCGCAACGAGACGTTCACGTCAGCGCGCATGTTGCCCTGCTCCATACGAGCGTGGGAGATGTTCAACGCACGCACGATGTCGCGGATGGCGCGCACATAGGCACCGGCGATTTCGGGAGCGCGGTCGCCCGCACCCTCGATCGGCTTGGTGACGATCTCAATCAGCGGCACACCGGCACGGTTGTAGTCGACCAGCGAGTGGTCGGCGCCTTCGATACGGCCGTCGGCGCCACCCACGTGGGTGTTCTTGCCGGCGTCGTCTTCGATGTGGGCGCGCTCGATCGGCACACGGAACACGGTGCCGTCTTCCAGCTCGACGTCCAGGTAGCCATTGCCGTTGGTGGGCTTGTCGTACTGCGAGATCTGGTAGTCACGCGGCATGTCCGGGTAGAAGTAGTTCTTGCGGGCGAACTGGCTCCACTCGGCGATTTCGCAGTGCAGGGCCAGGCCCAGCTTGATCGCGTAGTCGACGGCGGTCTTGTTGATCACCGGCAGGGAGCCCGGCAGGCCAAGGCTCACCGGGGTCAGCTCGGTGTTCGGCTCGCTGCCGAACTCGATGTGGGCCGGGCAGAACAGCTTGGTGTTCGTGGACAGCTCCACGTGGGTTTCCAGACCGAAGACCACATCGTACTTCTTGGTGGCATCGGCGTACTTCATCAGTTTTTCAGCCATGATGTTGTTTCTTTCCTTCCGATGCTCACTTGCCCAGACCGTCAAGCCACGGGGTCTTGAGGTCGTTCCAGATCGGGCCGTTCCAGCTGTCTTCCAGCGCGGCTTCGAGGGCCGCAGCCGGCTTGTACATGACTTCGTCGCGCTGCTGCGGGGCGATGAACTGGAAGCCGACGGGCAGGCCGTCGTCAGACAGGCCGGCCGGGATGGACATGGCAGGCACGCCAGCGAGGTTGGCCGGAATGGTGGCGATGTCGTTCATGTACATGGCCAGCGGGTCGTCCATCTTCTCGCCGAACTTGAAGGCGGTGGACGGGCTGGTGGGGGCCACGAGCACGTCGACCTGTTCGAAGGCCTTCTTGAAGTCTTCGATAATCAGCGTGCGGACCTTCTGAGCCGAGCCGTACCAGGCGTCGTAGTAGCCGGCGGACAGGGCGTAGGTGCCGAGGATGATACGGCGCTTGACCTCGTCGCCGAAGCCGGCCTCACGGGTGTAGGCCATCATGTTGGCGGCGGTCTGCGGCACGCCGGTCGGCGGCATCACGCGCAGGCCGTAGCGCATGCCATCGTAACGGGCCAGGTTGGAGCTGACCTCGGACGGCATGATGATGTAGTAGGCGCCCAGCGAGTAGCCGATGTGCGGAACCGAGACCTCAACGACCTCGGCACCCATCTCCTTGAGCTTGTCAATGGCCTCGTTGAAGCGGGCCTCGACGCCGGGCTGGAAGCCGTCGCCGCCGAGTTCCTTGATGAGGCCGACCTTCATACCCTTCAGATCGCGCTTGGCGCCTTCGCGGGCGGCGGCGACCATCGGGCGCGGGCCTTCGGGGATGGAGGTGGAGTCACGCTTGTCGTGGCCACCGATGATCTTCTGCAGCAGTGCGGAGTCGAGCACGGTGCGGGAGACCGGGCCGATCTGGTCGAGCGAGGAGGCCATGGCGATGGCTCCGAAACGGGAGACGCCGCCGTAGGTGGGTTTGACGCCCACGGTGCCGGTCAGGGCGCCGGGCTGGCGAATCGAGCCACCGGTGTCGGTGCCGAGGGCGATCGGGGCCTCGAATGCGGCGACCGCGGAGGCGGAGCCACCACCGGAACCGCCGGGCACGCGCTCGGTATCCCACGGGTTGTGGGTGGTCTGGTAGGCGGAGTGCTCGGTGGAGGAGCCCTGGGCGAATTCGTCGAGGTTGGTCTTGCCGAGAATCGGCATGCCGGCGGCCTTGAGCTTTTCGATGACGGTGGCGTCGTACGGCGGCACCCAGCCCTCGAGGATCTTGGAGGCGGCGGTGGTCTCAATGCCCTTGGTGACGATCATGTCCTTGATGGCGATCGGCACACCAGCCAGCTCAGGCAGGGCGGCCTTGTCTTCGGCGGACTTGGCGTCGAAGGCGTCGGCCTGCTCGAGAGCCACATCGCCGGAAACCTTCAGGAAGGCCTTGATGGACGGCTCGGCAGCCTCGATCACCTTGAGGTGGGCTTCGACGAGCTCACGAGAGGTGACGTCGCCCTTCTTGATGGCAGCGGCCTGCTCGGCAGCAGACAGTTTGACGAGAGTTGCGGTTTCGTTGCTCATCGATTACTCCTCGCTTCCCAGGATTCGCGGTGCCACGAACATGCCGGCCTCGGTCTTCGGGCCACCGGCGAGCGCCTCTTCCTGCGTGAGCGGGGTTTCGGCGACGTCCGGGCGCAGATAGGCTTCCAGCGGAACCGGGTTGGCGGTCGGCGGCACATCGTCGGAGGCGACTTCCTGGACCTTGTTGATGGAGTCTGCGATGACGTTCAGTTCGCCCTGCAGACGGGTGATTTCCTCATCGGTGAGCGCGATTCGGGCCAGATCGCCCAAATGCACGATTTCTTCGCGTGAAAATGTTGGCATGGCCATAACTATATGAGCCGTATGTGACACGCAGTTGTCGGGAAACCGCATTTTCCTACCCTTTGAGACCATATTCAACAGGGCAGGCACTCGGGCCATTATTTGATATCCGCTTTTTCTGGTGGCGATGAGACCGCCGATCCATGCGGCAGGATTGTCGGCGCATGGCTACACGCCTGATACGGCGTGTTGGGCAATCCATGCGTGCATGGCCACGGCCGCCGCAGCGCCTGCATTAATGGAACGCACAGAACCGAATTGAGAGATGTAGACCACATCGTCGGCCAATGCGAGAGCCTTGTCGCTCAATCCGGGGCCTTCTGCACCGAAGAGCAGCAGGCACCGCTTGGGGAAGGTATAGGTTTCCATCGGCACTGCGCCGGGAATAATGTCGAGGGCGATGACGCGGGCGGCTTGAAGCTCCTTGATGCGCGCATCACAAGCATCGATTTCGGCCAGCAGCTCATGAAGGTGCTTGTTGTCTCCATCCACAGCCACATCATGCGCATGGATGGCGGCGGCACCGGCCTTGGCTCGTTCATAGGCGATTTCACCGGCGATGCGATGATGCCAGCTTTCCACCAGTTCGGCGATGGAGGGGTGGTGTTCGACGTGCTGGTACAGTTCGGTCATCAACGCGCCCTTGCGATTCCACTTATGTGGACCGACAATGTGTACGCGCTTGGCCTGGAAGGCATTAGCGGTGCGGACCATGGAACCGATGTTAAAATCGTGGGTCCAGTTTTCCACCGCAACTTCGAAGTCGTGACGCCCTCGAGCGTCAAGATCGGCCTTAATGGCAGCAACGGTCCAGTAGCGGTAACGGTCCAATACGTTGCGGCGGTCTCCGTCGTTCAACAGCACCGAGTCGAAACGACCGTCATAATTCGAAGAAGTCGGATCATCGGGACGAGGCTCACCGGGATGGGTCTCAGACCACGGCCCAAGGCCGATTTCACGGAATTCCGGTTCACCTGAAGCCTTGGCAGCCAAAGAAATCTGGTTGGGTGCGTGCAATCTTTCTCCTCGATAACGCTATTCACCGGTTCCTCTTAGTCAGCTTCGCTGCTCAGCCCGGCTGACTTTATGCGAGGGAAGTCAAAGGTGGATTTACCGCAGTTCGGATTCGTCGAAGACCTGGATGAAGGGGAGCGTTTGCTCGTCGCCGGTGGAGGGGTTGACCACATTGATGTCTTTGGCACCGCCACCGACCAGCGAGGCGATGGCCACGACCTTGGCACCCAGCTGCTCCACTATGCCAAAGTCGAGGCTCAGCTCATTGCCGTTGCGCAGGGTGACCAGCGAGCTGGTCTGCACGTACGACTTTTCGGACAGCCAAGCATCCAACAGCACCACACGGCGGCCTTCGATGGAGGGGCCCTTGATGGACGGGTAGACGAAGTCCATCACGAATCCATCTAGGTCCTCGCCACGAGAGGCGGCGGCCTGGATCATGGCAGACACCATGGGCACAGATGCTGCGGTCAAGGCACCAACAGCATCGAAGTCATCAACCGAATAGCCCGCATCTTCCAAAGCGTCAATCAGTACATGGCCCATGACAGTGGCGGCACGGTGGTCGAAAGTCACCGCGGCAAGTTCGGAGAACGGACGGCCCACCACATGCTCCTTCAGCAAGGTGGCTAGCTGTTCACGCGGCTCCAGCATGGCAAAGTCATTATGGCTCTTCGCGACGGCAAGGCCCGGGGTACCAGTGGGGCGGAATCCAGATTCAGTCATGACTCCAGACTATCGCCTGAGGCAGTCAGATGAGTATCACCTTCATCGGCCGGCACCACTTCAGGGGCGGACAGTTCGCTCACATTGCCTTTATCTGATTCGATGATCGGTACTTCCTCGATGATCTCGGTCGGTTCGATTTTTTGCAGCTTGCGAGCGGTGGGTAACACACGGCGTTCCAAGCTGGACGCGAACTTGTTGTAGGCGCTGACCGTCTTAGTAATCTGGGTGCCCAATTTGATGGCATAATCACCCAACGTGGAGAACCGTTCGTACAGTTCTCGGGACAAATCGAACAGCTGCTTGGCGTCATCGGTGAGCGACTGCTGCTGCCAGGCATAGGCCACGGATTTCAGCACGGCCCACAGCGTGACCGGCGAGGTGAGCGCCACTTTGCGAGAGAACGCATCATCCATCAGTGTGGGATCGGCTTCGAGCGCGGCCTGCAGTAGTGCCTCATTGGGGATGAAGGCCACCACAAAATCAGGTGCTACATCAAAGGCATTCCAATAGGCCTTTTCGCCGAGAGCACGTACATGCTCGCGCAACGCCTTGGCATGGGACCGCAGCAAATCATCGCGGCGGGCAATATCCTCGGGGCTGGCAGTGTCCGGGATTTCGCAGGCACGCTGGTAATCGGCATAAGGCACTTTGGCATCAATCGGAATGGTCTTGCCTCCCGGCAGATGCACGATCATATCTGGGCGCAACGTACGTCCATCGGCATCCGTGACCACCACCTGGGTATCGAAATCGACATGTTCCAGCAATCCGGCGGACTCGACAATGTTCTTGAGCTGGGCCTCGCCCCACGCGCCACGCACCTTGTTGTTGCGCAATGCGGCGGACAGGGAACTGGTTTCCTTGTCCAAACGGGCCTGCTGATCGTTGAGCCCCTTGAGTTGGGCTCCCAATGCGCCCATTTCCCTCTTGCGGCCCTCTTCGATCTGCGTGACCTTGTTCTGCAAGGTATCAAGATTCTTGGCCACTGGCGCAAGCGCCTCGAGCACCTTGCTCTGTTCTTTCAAACGTGCTTCCTGTTCAGCACGCTTGGCCTCGGCGGCCTGAGCATCCGCCTGACGCTTCCGTTCTGCCTCCGCAGCTGCACGCTCACGTTCCTGCTGAATGCGAATCTGCTCAGCCTGCTGCGCCTGGGCAAGTTGTGACTTGGCGAAAGCCAATTGCTGGTTCACGCCTTCAATCTGAGCCTGTGCGGCAGCATTGCGAGCGCTAAGCTCAGCATTCTCGAATCGCGCATTCTCCAGCGAGGTCTTGGCCTCCTCCAGCTCCTCGCTTTTGATGCCTCGAGCCATCTCCTGACCCTTATGACGCCCCAGCACGAAGCCGGCGACGAGGCCAAGCCCCGCACCAACCACTAGCACGACGATGACGATAATCACGGTTCCTATTTGCTCAAACATGGTACCCAGTATGTCATCGATGGTGAATGACGGTAAAACTCGTCACGATTTGACGAGACGCGCAATGGCCGCGGAAGCCTCCGCAAGTTTTTCATCGGCCACCTCGCCGCCCTGGACCGACGCCTGCCGCACGCAATGGTTGAGATGATCGTCCAGCAGCAATAACGCCACGGATTTCAGCGCCGAGTTCGACGCCGAGATCTGTGTCAGAATATCGATGCAGTATTTGTCATCCTCCACCATCTGTGTGATGGCGCGCACCTGCCCTTCGATACGGCGTAATCGTGCGATGACCTTGGCCTTGTCTTCGTCATAACCATGCATCGCAAACCCCCTGATACTTATCCGTCAGCTGAACACACCCCATTATATACCCTCTAGGGGTATAGAGTATACACTGTTGTCCAGTACATTAGGAGTGGGAAGGAACAGTTATGGAGTTCAGCATCTTCTCGACCGTCGCGGCGCTGATAGTGGCGGCCGCATTGACATGGCTGGTCCTGCGGTTCTTCTTCGGAACGCAGAAGGCAACGGCCGGGGCCATGGACGTTTCCGGCGAACGCCAATCCGCGACGATCACCGTCAAGGGCGGGTACTCCCCCGCCGTGGTGAGCATGCGTGCGGGTACGCCGATCACACTGACCTTCGACCGGCAGGAGACCGGCGAATGCACCTCGCATGTGGTGTTTGCTGATCTGGGACTTGACGCCATGCTGCCGGGCAACGCCACCTCCGACGTGAAACTGCCGGCGTTGCCGGCGGGCGGGTATCCGTTTGCGTGCGGCATGAATATGGTGCATGGGTTGTTGAGGGTTGAGGGAGAGGACGGCTCGGATGAGAACACGCCCCTTCCTCATCCTGATGCTTCGTATACGGCACCTGCCGCCGTGGATGCGGCGGAGGGGGAGCGCCGGGAGGCGGCTGAACGCGCCAATGAGATCAGGGCGCTGACGAAGCTGGTGATTGTGGGCGCGGTACTGACGTTGCCGGTATTCGCCGTCGCCATGCTGCATATGGCCAATCCCGCGCTGGTGCCGCATTGGATGGTGAACCCGTGGTTGCAGGCCATCCTGATCACGCCGGTGATGTTCTACTGCGGGCGTCCGATTCATACGGTCGGCTTCCCCGCGTTGGCGCATCGCTCCCCCGACATGAACTCGCTGGTCTCACTGGGCACTTCGGCTGCCTACCTGTATTCGCTGGTGACCTGCATCGCCCCGTGGGTGTTCCCGGAAGGCTCGCGCGAACCGTATTTCGAATCGGTTGGCGTGGTCATCACCTTGGTGCTGGTCGGCCGCCTGCTGGAGACCAAGGCCCGCGAAGGCACCGGCAAGGCGGTGCAGTCGCTTATCAAACTGCGCCCGCGCACCGCGCATAAACTCAACGGGACTTCCGCGGACAATGCAGACCATATCGAATGGCGCAATCCGGCGAACTTCACCGACACCGACATCGACGCCATCGTCACCGGCGACCTGCTGATCGTCAAGAACGGCGAGCGCGTGCCCACGGACGGCGTGATAGTGGCCGGCGAGGCGCGTATCGACGAATCGATGATCACCGGCGAATCCAAGCCGGTTTCCAAAACCGCAGGCGACCCGGTGACCGGGGCCACCGTGCTGCTCAAGGGCGACTGCGTGATGCGCGCCACCCAGGTCGGCGCGGACACGGTACTCTCGCAGATCGCGGCGATGGTGGCCCGCGCCCAGGCGACCAAGGCGCCGGTGCAGCAACTGGCCGATAAGATCGCCCAGTATTTCGTGCCGGCGGTGATGACCATCGCCATCTGGACGTTCGCCATCTGGGTGTCACTGGGCCCGGCGCCGCAACTGGCGCACGCGCTGGTCACCGCGGTCAGCGTGCTGATCATCGCCTGCCCGTGCGCGCTGGGACTGGCCACGCCGCTGTCGGTGACGGTCACGCTGGGCTTGGGCGCCACCAACGGCGTGCTGGTCACCAGTGCCAAGGCGCTGGAACAGGCGCGTCGCATCGGCACCGTGGTGTTCGACAAGACCGGCACCATCACGCGCGGCGTGGTGGACGCGGCCGCCGACTGGGACAAGCCGAGCTACGAGCAGGACACAGTCAAGGAAGGCTCGCGTGAGGCCATCGCGGCGTTGCGCGCACGCGGCATCCGCACGGTGATGCTGTCGGGCGACAAGGCCGAGGTCGCCGGGCGCATCGCCCGCGAAGTCGGCATCGATACGGTGATCTGCGAGGTCAAGCCGGACGGCAAGGCCTGCTGGATCGCCAAACTGCAGCGCGAACGCGACGAGGCCGCCGCCAAGTCCGCGTACGGCACCTCCCGCACGGCCGCGCAATCCCGCACTCTGATTGCGATGGTGGGCGACGGCATCAACGACGCCCCCGCGCTGGCCCAGGCGGATCTCGGCATCGCCATCGGCACCGGCACGGACGTGGCGATGCAGTCGGCGGACGTGACCTTGATGAGCGGCGACTTGCGCGGCGTCATCAAGACCATCAACCTGTCCAATGCCACGATGCGCAACATCCGCGAGAATCTGGGGTGGGCGTTCGGCTACAACGTCATCGGCATTCCGGTGGCCGCCGGCGTGCTCTACCCGTTCACCGGCTGGCTGTTGAGCCCGATGATCGCGGGTCTGGCGATGGCGTTGAGCTCAGTGTGCCTGGTGCTGAACGCGAACCGGCTGCATGGCACGAACATCAACGTGGGTGCTGCCGATAGCACCGCTGGCTCGGGCAGCAGCACGGCGGATGTCGAATCAGCCGGATCGGCCGAATCAGCCAACGCCGCCAACATCACCGGCTCCGCCACATCCAACGCGCCTCACGAGCCGACCGTCATCATCGACGACCGCACCACGCTGAATCAAACCAATCACGTATCTGACCAATCCAATAATCCAACCAACAAGGAGAACACTATGGATATGGGAATGCACATGCACCACGCCACCCCGGCCGACGGCGAAACCGCCATCGACCCGGTGTGCGGCATGACCGTGGCGGTGAACGCCGATGCGATCACGCGCGAGTATGAGGGCAAGTCCTACTACTTCTGCGGCGAACACTGCGCCACGAACTTCATGAAGGCCCCGCAGGTGTTCCTGGAGCAGTAGTCTCTGCGTTTACCTGATTCAACGACAATGGCCTCCGCCCAAAACGAGCGGAGGCCATTTGCATATATGAATCAATCAACGAATCAGCTGGCGAAGAAGAACACGAACAGCCAAGCGCCGATAATGGCGCCGACGATCGGGGCCACGACCGGGATCCAGGCCTCGCCCCAGCGGGAGGAGCCCTTGTGCGGAATCGGCAGGATGGCGTGCAGCAGACGCGGCATGAGGTCGCGGGCCGGGTTCAGGCCAGGGCCGGTCGGGCCACCCATGGAGGTCACGAGGCCCCACACAATGAAGCCGACGACGATGGAGGCGGCGGCGTAATCCTGCTTGCCCCAAGCCAGGGACAGGCAGCACAGGGCGCCGAAGACGAGCACCAGGGTGCCGAACATCTCGTTGAGGAAGTAGTTGACCTTCTGGTTGTCCGCGTCGGTGGTGCAGAAGGTGCCGAGGATGGCGTCGGCGTCCTCGGTCTCCTTGTAGTGCGGGTAGTAGGTCAGGTAGACGATGAACTGGCCGAGCAGGGCGCCGAGCAGCTGGGCGACGATGTACGGCAGCACATCGCTCCACGGGAACAGGCCGTTGACGGCCTGGGCGATGGTCATGGCCGGGTTGATGTGCGCGCCGGAGACGCTACCGAACATAAGCACCGGGAACATGACGCCGAAGCCGTAGCCCATGGCGATGTTCAGCCAGCCGGCGTGGTGACCCTTGGTGTTCTTGAGCTCGACGTTGGCCACGGAGCCGTTGCCGAAGATCATCAGAATGGCGGTGCCGAAGAACTCGGCGGCCAGCTTGGTAAAGAGAGAGTATTCCACTGCTTCTTCTTTTCTCTTCGCCGCGCAACAGGCATGGCTGACTGTTCACGGCATTCTGTGTGATTGGAAATCCGTTCGCGGAGCCGGCGACGCGATTTACGCTGGGCGCGAAAGCAAACGTGGCGATTGTACACTTTGCCCCACGACGAAATGCCGGCAGGACGCGATGTCGAATGTCCAGCCGAATGCAATGCCCAAAAAGCCACCGGAATCAGCCGAAGCGACCTTGAATCTCAGTGGTTGCGAATGACGTTGCGCAGGGGTAGGACGCTGGTGGGCGAGACGGACAGTTCGTCGATTCCTAGGCGCAGGAACGTATCGGTCAGGCTCAGGTCTGCGCCAAGCTCGCCGCAGATGCCGCACCAGATGCCATGACGATGGGCAGCCTCGATAGTCATCTGGATCATGCGCAGCACAGCTGGTGAATGCGGGTCGGCAAAGCGTTCGAGACTCGGGTTCTGACGGTCACAGGCCAGCGCGTACTGGGTCAGGTCGTTGGTGCCGATGGAGAAGAAATCGACTTCGGCGGCCAGCTCGTCGGCCATAATGACCGACGCAGGCGTCTCGATCATGACGCCGATCTGGATACTCTCGTTGAAGTCGGTGTGCTCGCCGCGCAGCTCGCTTTTGGCTTCTTCAAGAATCCGCTTGGCGTCGCGCACCTCCTGCACCGAGGTGATCATGGGCAGCATAATGGCGATGTTGCCGTATGCTGAGGCGCGCAATAATGCGCGTAACTGGACTTTGAAAATCTCCGGGCGGGTCAGGCAGATGCGGATTGCCCGGTAACCAAGCGCGGGGTTATCCTCGTGGTCCAGACTGAAGTAGTCGACCTGTTTGTCCGCGCCGATGTCGAGTGTGCGGATGATGACCGGACGGCCGCCCATCTCCTGTGCGACTTGTCTGTATGCATCGAACTGAAATTCCTCAGTCGGCCAGTCCTCGCGTTCCAGATACAGGAACTCACTGCGGAACAAGCCGATGCCCTCAGCATCGTTGGCCAGCATGGCGGCTACGTCAGAGGGACGGCTGATGTTGGCGTACAGGTGGACCCGCTGACCGGACTTGGTTTCGGTGGGCTTGCCTTTGAGCTTCCGCAGTAGGCTCAGGTGTTCCTCAGCTTCGGCCTTCCTGCGCTGGCACTCGGTCAGCGTGGCCTCGTCCGGGTCAACGAACACCGCACCGCTGGCGCCGTCGATTACGGCAACGTGACCGTCATCAGTCGGGTCGAAGGCATCGCCGATACCGGTGATGGCGGGCAGGCCCATCGTGCGCGCCAGAATCGCGGTGTGCGAGTTCGCTGAGCCCTTGGCGGTCACGAGGCCCAAAACCTTAGCACGGTCGAACTGCGCGGTCTCGCTGGGAGCAAGATCTTGGGCGAAGATGATGTGGCTTTCGCCGTTCTGTGCAATCCCGTTCTGTGCAATCCCGTTCTGCACAGTACCGTTCTGCACAGCATCGCCTTGTACACTGCCATCCTGCGCCGTGCTATCGCGTTTGCCTTGCAGCACGTTCATCACGCGGCGAGAAACATCCTTGACATCAGCGGCTCGAGCCTGCATGGTCGAGCTATCCATCGCAGCGAACATGGCGGCGAACTGTTCGGCGGCGCCCTTCACCGCGAATTCGGCGTTCGCCTTGTCTTGCGCAATCAAACCTTCGACACATTCCGCATAGTCAGGGTCCTGGAGCATAAGCCAATGGGCGTTGAACAGTTCGGCCTTGTTTTCGCCGAACTCGGCGGTGACGTTGTCACGCAGTTGCTTGAGCTGAGCGACGACCATGTCACGGGCCGCGCGGAATCGATCCATCTCAGCCTGCGGATCGTCGATTACGCGGCGTTCTACAGCATGATCTACGGCGGCGAGCACGCGGACCGTGCCGATAGCAATGCCAGCGGATACGCCGACGCCCTGTATCGTTCTCATTACAGGTGCTCCTTGAGGAATCGCTCGAACTCTGCGGCAGCGACAGCTTCATCGTTGCCCTGCACCCGAACCGTAACCTCGTCACCTTGTTGAACATCAAGTCCCATAACACCGAAGATACGCTTGGCATCCACGGATTTTCCACCGTAGGCAACGGTGATGCTCGATTCATATTCCCGCGCTTTGGCAACCAACCGGCCAGCTGGGCGGGCGTGCATGCCTTCGGGGTCGGATACGGTGAACGTGAATTCCTGAGACATGACGCCGCTCCTTACACGTCCGGCCGTCACGCGCGAAGACGGCCTTTCCGCACCAGCTACGGACCGATGCTGGAAAAAACAAAAACCGGAATCTTTCGATTCCGGTTGTCTGTGCCCCCGCAGGGATTCGAACCCTGGACACGCTGATTAAGAGTCAGCTGCTCTAACCAACTGAGCTACAGGGGCTGGTTAGATGTTGAAGTGTTCCTTGCAACAGGTGATAAATATACTCAGATTTGAAGCGAATGCAACTCTCGGCGTGTCGCGCCTATTTCCGGCGTTTTTGCTAATACAAAAATCCCCCATGCGGCGCGAACCGCACAGGGGTTGATGCTTAAGCTCAGACTCTTGGTCTGTGTGATTCCAGCACTAGGCCGGAATGACTCACTCGGCCACGACCTTCACGAAGAAGGAAGCGGTGATCTCCGGATGGAGGGCCACCTTGGCGGGGAAATCGCCGGTGGTCTTGATGGTCTCGACCTCGATGGCCTTCGGGTTCACCGCGGCCTTGTCGGACAGAGCGATGGCGATGGCCTCGTTGGAGATACCACCGAACAGCTTGCCGGACTCGGACACCTTGGCGGCGATCTCGACGGTAGTGCCCTCGATGGCGGCCTTAGCGGCGACGGCGTCCTCGCGGGTAGCGACGGCCTTGGCCAGACGAGCGCGCTTCATAGCGGTGATCTGAGCCTCAGCACCCTTGGTCCACGCGAAAGCGAGGCCCTGCGGGAACAGGTAGTTGCGGGCGTAGCCGGACTTCACGTCGACAACGTCACCGGAGTGGCCCAGGTTGGCCACGGTCTTGGTGAGAATAACCTTGGTTTCAGCCATTGTTCAAAGCCTCCCTAACTCAGCGACCCGAGGTGGCGTACGGCAGCAGGGCCATCTCGCGGGCGTTCTTGATCGCCTTGGACAGCTCACGCTGCTCCTGCACGGTCACGCCGGTGATACGACGGGAACGGATCTTGCCGCGATCGGAAATGAACTTACGCAGCAGCGCAACGTCCTTGTAATCGATCTCGGTGACCTTGGCGGCCTTCAGCGGGTTCGGCTTCTTCTTGAACGGCTTGACCGGCGGTTGCGGCCTCTTACGTGACATGATGTTCTCCTTATAAATCTTGATATTGATTGCTGCTGGCAGCGGGGAGGTAAGTACTGATCAGAACTCCGGGTCGGAATCGCCGCCGCCGAAATCGGAGGAAGCGCCGAACGTGGAGAAGCTACCGGCATCAGATGCACCGGCATTACTCCACGGGTCGACCGCAGGAGCGGACGGGTTGGCGGGAGCGGCAGACTGCTGGGAGTATCCAGCGCCACCACCCTGATAGCCACCGTTGTAACCGCCCTGGTTGCCATAGCCCTGATTGGGCTGCTGACCGCCCTGGAAACCACCGGAACGACCTTGGAAGCCGCCCTGACCGGACGACTGGCGAGTCACCTGTGCGGTGGCGTAGCGCAGGGAGGGCCCGATTTCATCGAGCTGCATCTCCACGACGGTTCGCTGGGAACCATCCTGTGCCTGATAGGAACGCTGCTGGAGGCGACCGGTGGCAATCACGCGCATGCCCTTCTTCAGGGACTGGGCGCAGTGGTCGGCCAGATCACGCCAAGCGGAGCACCTCATGAACAGCGCCTGACCATCCTCGAACTGGTTGGTCTGACGATTCCAGGTTCGCGGGGTGGAAGCAATCGTGAAGCTCGCCACGGTCGCGCCGCTGCCAATAGTGCGCAGCTCGGGGTCCGCAGTGAGGTTGCCCACGATGGTGATGACGGTTTCGCCTGCCATAACGGTCCTTCTTACTTACCTTGAATACCAGTTGTTCAGCTGACTAAACGCTTGATTCAGCCCTTACGAAGAATCTTCGTACGGATCACGGATTCGTTGAGGTTCAGAACACGGTCGAGCTCATCGCTGGTAGCGGGCTCGGCGGTGTACTTCACCACGACGTAGTTGCCTTCGGTCTTACCGGCAATCTCATAGGCGAGCTTGCGACGGCCCCAGTAATCGGGCTCGTCGAAAGAGCCGCCTTCCTTGGTGACGAGTTCCAGATACTGCTCGGTCAGCTTCTTCAGACCGCGCTCATCCAGCTCAGGATCGGCGATGAACATCAGTTCGTACTTGTGCGCAGACATCACCCACCTCCTTCGGACTATTCGGCCACGGACGTTCCGTGGCAGGAGTGTGTATGCGTGTTAGCCCATGACGCAGCACCAAACCGGCACCGCATCTTCGGGCAACTTGGACAGTCTATATATAAGGCGGGACAGGGTATGGCCATATTCTTGCCGGTTTCGCGATGCCCACCGTTTTGGCCAAGCCCGCGCAGTCAACCCGCACGACCAAGCCCCCGCGCATCATCACCCAGCATTGTCCATTTCGAGCCTCGCCCCTATGGTCATGGCGCTGATTTTGCGGGTACGATAGTGCTCGAAGAAGTATCAAAAGAAGGGGGACGATATGTTCTGTCCTAATTGTGGAGCAGCTGTGCGCGAAGGAGCGCAATTCTGCGCTTCCTGCGGCAACCATCTTGCCGCGGCGTCAGCTCCAGCAGCAGCGACGCCCGCCGCACCCACGCCCGGTCGACCCACCGGTGCCGTTCCCACGGCCGCACAGCCCGCGGCTCCCGCACCATCGATTCCGTTGCCCGGCGCAGCAGCAGGGCAGCCGACGCCTCAGCCCGCTGCACAGCCGCAGGCCCAGCCCGCAGGCGGACCGGCATTCACCGCACCGACCACGGCCATGCCGAACCCAGGGCAGCTCGGCCCATCGCCGGCTCCCGCCGCTCCGGTACAACCCATCTCTTCCAGCCCGCTGGTCAAGGAACTGTTCGGCGCCCCCAACATGCAGACCATCGGCATTGCGGCCGTCATCGGTACGGCAGCCGCTTTGGTGCTTTCGATTTTCCCTGCAATCGCAATGAATTCCATGAGCACCGCAGCGCCCAGCCTCGGGGCCGATTCAACACTGAACCAAGCCATTGGCAGCATGTTCATCACCGGCAACGGCATGAACTTCTTCCACTACCTGTTCTTGTCGTTGGTCATGGGCCTGTCTGGCGGTATTCATTTCGACATCGTCGACCTCTCATCCTCCAGCATGGACGCCAGCAACATGATGTCGTACCCACTGGGACTCACCGGCCTGGCATTGCTGATCGGCACCGCATTCGGCGCATTCATGCTGGCCCGTTCCAAGAGCATTCGATTCAAGTTCACCGGCCTGATCTCCGGCTTTATCACCGGATTGCTGCCGGCCGTGGTCATCACGCTGCTTGCGGTCATCGCTGCGGCACCACTCGCCAGTGGCACCACCATCGTGGCCAAGGTAACCGGTGCCACAGTGCGTACGTTCTTTATGGCCTACCTGCTCTCCGCACTCGGTGCTCTGGCCGGCTATGCACTGGCCCAATATGCTCCCGATTCCAAGAACGTGTTCGGAGCTACTTGGCAGTGGGCACACCGCGTTCGCGGATACACGCGCACGGTGGTCAGCGTCTTGAGCTTCCAGCTGGCTTTGCTCTTCATCGTCGGCTTGGTGACCCTGTCTGCCGTGTCATTCTCCTCAGGTCAGGGAATCCTGATACTGACGTTCCCGGTCACACTGCTGATGATCGGCGAGTTCTTCTTCACCTGGGGAACCTTCGGTGCCATTACACTGACCGAGTCCGGTCAGCTGCCGCAGGATCTCAGCCTGTTCAGCATCAACCTCAGCTTTACCGTATGGCCTATTTGGATCCTGTTCGCCGTGTTCCTGGTCCTCACCTTCTACACGACATTGCGCGTCTCCGCACGCAACCTGTACGACCGTGCCTACATGGGCTGGCAGCACTGCTGGAAAGCCCCGATCGCCATCATGGTGTTCTGGGCGATTGCCACGCTGCTGATGGGCACTATGGGCGACCGCACCTCCGTCACGCAAGTTCAGACCATCGGACCTGCCATGTGGTACTTCCTGGTCATGGGCCTGTGGGCATTCCTGGTTGAGGTCGTTGCGCTGACGTTCGGCCCGACCATGGTGGTTTCCATGCCGGGACTGTGGACCCTGCTTGTAGGCGGCACTGTGCGTGCCACGCCTCAGCCTGTGGCCGACTACATCTATGCCAGCGGCGCAATGGTCGGCAAGTGGCCCACGTGGGGCACGCCGCGCGCCGGTATGGGTACGGGCGCAAACGCTGCGCAGCCTCACGTCAACGTCACGCCGACGTCCGCCGGCCAGCCTCCTGTTGCCGGTGTCGGTGTACCCGCGCCCGCTGCCCCGGGTGCCCCGGCCGCTCCTGCAACCCCCGGTGCCCCAGGTACCGCATTCGCAACCGCGGCTCCCATCACTCCCGGAGCGGTACCGGTAGCCGCACCTGGCGCGACCTCCACCACCATGAATGAGCAGCAGAAGAAAATCTTCATCATCGTTGGTGCCGCGGCCGGCTTCCTCGTGCTGTTCGGTATCGTGTATGGCGTGCTGTCTTCCGCCGTGTTCAGCGCGAAGAGCGTGGCGAACAGCTATGTGGCCGCCATCTCCTCCGGCGACTACGACAAGGCCAACACCATCGCCGATTCTCACGTGGATACAAACCAGCGCGCACTGCTGACCAGCAAGGCATCCTCGGGCGAGAACACGCGCATCACCAACGCGCGCATCTCGCAGACCTCCAACAATGTCGATGGCACCGTGAGCGCCCAGCTGACATACACGCTTGAAGGCAAGGAGGTCACCGGCGATTCCATCAAGATGGTGGCCAACGGCAGCAAGTTCCTGATCTTCAAGAACTGGACCGTCGCCGAACCGCTGGTCAAGACCATTTCGGTATATGCGCCGAGCTCGCTGGGCAGCATCACCGTCAATGGCGTGACCGTAACGCCCAAGAACGCTGTGAACAACGACGCGGACGAAACCGGCAACTACCAGCTCAAGGTGTACCCCGGTGTCTACAAAGTTGGCGTGGTGAAGTCCGACTATTACACCGCCAAGACCGTGTCTCTGAGCACCAACAGCTCCGATAGCGGCACTCTTGACGCTCAGCCTACGGACAAGTTGACGTCGGAAATCGACACGGCGGTGAAGAGCAAGCTGGATGAATGTGCTGCTTCCACTGATGCGGAACCGCAGGGCTGCCCGTTCAGCTACTACACCTCCAATTCCAGCCGATACCGCAACTTCAAGTGGACGATTGACGGTTATCCGAAGGTCACCAGCGTGAGCCTGTCGGATAGCTCGTTCAACACCGACGAAGGTGACGTGACGGCGAATTACGAGTACCGTTACAGCGATGGTTGGGAGCCGGAAGACGATTCCAGCACTTTCTCGGTGTACGGCAACTTCACCATCAAAGACAATAAGGTCAGTGTCGAGTTCCCCGAGTAATTTCGGCAATCTCAACACTCTTACGAAATAGGCACCCCGCCGTGGCGTTCGCTGCGGCGGGGTGCTTGTACACTGGTTAAGGCGTAAATCACACAGCGACTCAAACGAAGGATGCGAACGCATGTCGGCGATTCTTGAAGGCACTCCGGATAAACGACTCGTATTGGTCACGGGCCGCGCCTACCCCGAGCTAGCTGAGAAGGTGGCCGAATGCTTGGGAACCGAAATCCTCGAAACCACGTCCTATGACTTTGCCAATGGCGAGATGTACGTGCGTTTCACCGAACCGGTGCGTGGTGCGGACGTGTTCGTGCTGCAGTGTCATTCGGGCGATATCAACAAGTGGATTATGGAACAGCTCATCATGATCGACGCTTTGAAGCGCGCCTCCGCCAAGTCGATTACCGTGGTGGCGCCCTTCCTCGGCTACTCGCGCCAGGATAAGAAGCACCGCGGTCGTGAGCCCATCACCGCCCGTCTGATTTTCGATTTGTTCCACGCCGCCGGTGCCGACCGCATTATGACGGTCGATCTGCACGCCGCTCAGGAGCAGGGTTTCTTCGATGGTCCGGTCGATCATCTAACCGCCATGCCGGTGCTGCTCGATTACGTGCGTTCCGCCCTTGATCTGGGCAACACCACCATCGTGTCCCCGGATGCCGGCCGTATCAGGGTGTCCGAACAGTGGGCCGCCAAGCTAGGCAATCTGCCGCTGGCGTTCATCCACAAACAGCGTGATATTACTCGTCCGAACCATGCCGAGGCACATGGCATTATCGGCGATGTCGACGGCCGCGACTGCGTGGTCATCGACGACATGGTCGATACCGCCGGTACTATCTGCGAAGCCGTGCGCACCCTGAACGAATCCGGCGCCAAGTCGGTGACCTTGGTCGCCACTCATGGCTTGCTTTCCGGTCCGGCCGTGGAGCGACTGGCCAACTGTGGCGCGCATGAAATCGTGTTTATGGGCACCGTGCCGATTCCTGAAGAGAAGCGCCTGCCGAATATGACCGTACTGTCTTGCGCACCGCTGCTGGCCGCGGGTATTCGCTCCGTGTTCGAGGAAGGTTCTGTGGCGATTCTGCTCGACGGCCTGCCTGAAGACATGCATCCGCGCAATATCTATGCGTGATTGATACGCCGAAAATCCTCACGGAAAAACGCCGCTTGGCTATTGATCAAGCGGCGTTTTTCCGTATAGCTCCAATCAGATGAAGGCGCGCTCGCCGAAGATGGCGGTGCCGACGCGCACGATGGTGGAGCCTTCTTCGATGGCGTAGGCCATGTCGTGGGTCATGCCCATTGACAGTTCGGTGCAGTCGGCCGTGCCTTCGGCACCGGAGGCAAGAATCTGGTCGCGCGTGCAGCGCAGGTGCGCGAAGCCCGCACGAATCGTGCGCTCATCATCCACATGGGCACCAATAGTCATCAATCCCTGCAAGCGCAGTCCGCCCATCGCACCGATGCGTTGGGCCAAGTCGATGGCGTGGCTGGGTGCGCAGCCGGACTTCGATTCCTCGCCGGATTCGTTCACCTCCAGCAACACGCCGACCGTGATGCCGCGCATGGTGGCACGGCAGGCGATCTTTTCCGCCAGTTCGATGGAATCCACCGATTCGATGGTGTCCACCGCCGGCAACACCTTGCCGATTTTATTGGCTTGCAATTGGCCGATGAGATGGAGGGGAATATGCGTTGCAGCTGCGGCATTGGCCGTGTCAGCCTCAGCGGCATCAATCACGCCTAGCGAATAACCACGCTCCCCCAGTCGTTTTGCCAGACCGTCAGCCTTGACAGTAATCTCCTGTGGACGATTCTCACCAATCACGCGAATACCAGCATCGATAGCCGCCAGAATCTCGCCGACATCGCGCGTCTTGGTGGCAGCCAGCAATTGCACCGAACCGGCAGCACGCCCGGCTGCGGACTCCGATGCGGCAATCTGGTCAAGCACGCGATGCACACCATCAGTAATCTCTTGTGCGCGCGCCTGATCGATAACTTCGTTGGCGAGATCCTTATGGTCCATGTATGCCGTCATTGCTGCCCCTGTTCGTAGATTCCCCACCATCGTAGTCTCATACGCGCACATAATGCTTGTTATTGAACAAAAGTGAAGCCCCCGCTGTTCATGCGCGGGGGCTTGGTGATGCTAGGCCGAGCGAGTGGGACTAGCAGGTACCGGACTTGCGGCGCTTGAGGATGATTACACCCGCAACAGCAAGTACCACGGCGAGGATGCCAACACCAAGCACGGCTGCACCGGTGTCAGGTATCTTCTTGTGCTTGCCGGAGTCGGCATCACCCTTGTTCTGGTTGGAATCGTTGCCTTGGTTGGGCTTGTCCGTGCCGGAACCGGGCTTATCGCCACCCTGGCCAGGCTTCGTGGTGCTCTTCTCAACCAGACCCGCAATGGCATCGCTGATTGCCTCAGTCGCGGCCTTCACATCAGACTGCGTGGCCCGATCGTCACCAATCAGCGCATTCGCCGTAGCGACTGCGGAATCCAGCACGGCCGGTGATTCATCGGTCCACTTCGTCCGATCCACGGCAGCGGCGGCATCGAGCTGAGCGCCCAGCGCGGCACGATCTTGCACCGTAGCTACAAGCACCAGCTTCTTCGCTGCCTGCTTCAGCTGGGTTGCGGCATCCGCCACCGCAGCTTCGGTGGCATCCTCAGCCTTGTACACCTGCTGCGCCGAATCCAATACCGCCGCGTACTCCGCCCATGAAGTCTCGGTGTACTTGGAGGCATCGTCAGCCTTAGGCGAGTCAGCGAGTGCCTGCTTGAGCTCGGTCTTGTCGATCGGTGTGGGCTCAGGCGGCTCAGGCGCACTGTCGTCAATGGCATGAACCTGCCATTCGGCAACAGCCGGAGAAGCCGAGCCGGACGTGATAACCATACGCAACTTGGTAGTCTTGACCGGAGTGTTCCACGTGCCATCAGACCACCCCTTGGCATCGCCGGTGGCCCAGCCAGCAGACGGTGAATTGGCGGTCACAGTGTAGGTGGCGTCGGGAATATCCACGAAGTTGCCGGCACCGTTGTTCGCCAAGGCGTCCCAGTACTGCAATTCCCACGATGCCGGAATACCCAATCCGCCATCATCCGAGGTGAATTGCACGCGGCTAGAGTCGATAGTCACTTCACGGTCCCACTCGTAGTCGAGGCGCATCTCACCGGTGTTGGGCCAAGTGCCCCAGACATCCTCGTTGGCAATGGTGATATCGGGAATAATCTTGCCGTCGTTCAACGCGGCGGCACCCTTGACCCAGCCGGATGCCTTGCCGTCCACATCGGTGGCGGTGGCATCGCCCTCAATGTAGCCGGTCAGCGGCATGGAAGTGTCGGATGGAATGTCGGTTTTCGCCGAAGCGGACACGTTGCCGGCCTTATCGGTGGCGCGGTAGTACACGGTGGCGCGCGACGCACTCGGTGCAGCAATCGGCTTGCTGTACGTGGCCCATTGACCGTCTGCGCCAATGCGGTATCCAATTGATGCGACACCGGAACCGGTGCCGTCATCAGCGGTCAAGGTCAGCGTGCGCTCCTCCCTGTCGACAGTGGCCTTCACGGTCGGCGCGGCGGAATCCACCTTGCCACTGGCCTTGGCGATGTCGGAAACGTTACCGGTCTGATCGGTGGCACGAGCCCACACGTCAACATCACCCTGCTGGGAAAGCGCGGCAATAGTTGCGTTGGCATTCACCGCGATGGTGATCCAGGTTTTACCTTGGTCGGTGGAAATCTCCAGCTTGGCAATCGGCGTGATATCGTCCGTGGCCTGCACGGTGGCGAACGGAGCGGTAGTGAGCCATTCGCTATTGCCCGCGTTGGCGGTGACGGCAACGGTCACGGTCGGCTTCGTGGTATCGGCGGCGGGCTTGTAGCCATCCTGAACAGTGACGTTCACCGACACATTGCCTTGCTCGCTTGCCTCACCGGGCACGCCAGCAACCACACCGTAGGCCTTGAACGAACCGGCCTTGGCATAGGAAGAAGCAGCGACCGGACGCCAAATTACCAGGGAAGCAACGGTCGTGTCTCCATACTTCACGTCGACGGTGGCAGGCAGCGTGGGCGCGGTGCCGGTGGCGGTCGTCACGCCCTTCGGCGCAGTGATTGCCGGCGATTCGCTATCAGCAGCGCCGACTTCCCACTCGGCCACGGCTAAAGAGGGGGGCGGCACCCCCCCCCCCCTGGCTCCGGCGACT
>OBUW01000434.1_pt1 | contig 23085 bp, 12 predicted proteins | sample 1475761 | NCBI WGS metagenome assembly OBUW01 (sample SAMEA2579908, study PRJEB22360) | human gut metagenome | biome: human gut; feature: human-associated habitat; material: faeces | place: Denmark | collected 2008/2010
AAAACAACAACAACATCATCATATCATCATTAACCAACTTTCTGCTGCATCAAATATGAAGAGATATTCAATTGCACCAACTTCGTCACGAAGGAAATCTGCTATTGATGCAACATTACCTGAATCTAATTTACCAGCAAGACAAATATTAGAACAATTAGATCAAGATACTACATTTGTTCTTCAAGAAATTGATAAAAATATCTCTCGAGCAAATACCGTGATTAATGATAAGATTAAGCCTATGATACAAGAATATGCATTTCAAAGTTGGAAAGTTTGGGAAAATACTGGATTTTGGAAACATTTTTTCGAACAATCAGCTAATGTTGAATTAGATAGTTATGTTGAACCAATTAATGAGGTGAATCCACAAAATAATTTCTTATTATTGAATGAAATTGAAAAAAATAAACAAAATGGGAGGTATGAGGATAGTCGTGGGAGTAATAAAGTCAATCAGGCTAACAATGATGAGAATAATGATATAGATAATGATGAAAAAGAGGAGCCAGAAATAGCATTTAAAAAACCAAATCTTCGACAATTAGTTGCTGATGGGAATACCCCTACATGGTCAACAGAGCATACTAAACCATCGATGAAATCAATACAATTATCACCACCAAAGAGAATGCAGACAACTAATTTCACTGGTGGACTAGCTCGAGAAAACACAAAATTGACAGATAGCATAACATTGGAACCACCAGCATTATCTGCAGAGACCCAAGCTGTCACATCACTGCCTCACAGTCGTCATTATCAAAATCAACATCAACGACTACAATCTAGAGATTCACCAATTAAAATACATACCATTAGACAATCGTTAGATACTTATCATCGAGTGTCAATATCACCAAAGAAATTGAAAACACCTATACGTTCAACAAGAACTAGTAGAATTGAAAGTATACTTAATTCGTCACCCATATTACCGGAACCACCAGTTTTACAATCCGAGATAGGAAGTGAAACTCCAAAATATATGTCATCTTCATCACCCATCAAGAAGCAACAACAACAACAAAGAGAATCATTAAATTTCCAATCAGATAATGATCAGCAACAAGGACTTCAAAGATTTCCTAATACTCCTAAATATTCTCGATTAAGTGGATCATCAGTGAATAGTTTATTAAGTAATAAATCAAATTTATCTGATGATGAAGATGATCATATTAATCCCCCACCACAATTAGATTCTGATAATCATGGAGTTGTAATTGATAATAGTGACACTAATAACAATAATGGTGATAGTTCAGATGATCTTGCAGCATTACCAGTGCCTGAATTGAATACTATTGATTTTAAAGATAAGAACAGCAATAACAATAATAAGAGATCAATTCAATCAACTCCAAGATCGAGTGAAAAGAAGAGACGATCAATAAATACTAAAAATACAAATAATAACAATACTTCTGCTGCTGCTACTGCTGTTGTTGTTGATGATGATGATGATAGGGAAAATGTATTTTTGGATCATTCCAATAAGAAAACTCCAGATAATCAACAATCTAATAATTCAACAAGGTTTTTTTCAACTGGAGGAAGTAATAATGAAAATCATACTGAAACTCAAGATAATTCAAAATCATTTAGTCAAATTTATGATGAAGCAATTTCTAAAATACGAGGTAAAAAAACTACCAGCCAAAGCAATGATCAAAATGGAGATGAAGATGGAGATGTGGTGATGTCTCTTGATATGACGGTGACTAAAGATTTAACTGGTGAACCAACAAAAGATTTATCAAAAGATTTAACAGAAAATTCAACTACTGATTTAGGTCCATTTAGAGAAAGATGGAAGAAATTGACAAGAAAATAAGGAGGAAAACATAACTACGTAGTCAATAGACATCAACAGTTGGTAGTAATGTAATAATATAATATTAGTAATGAAATCATTGTAGTTTTTCAAGTAAGTTAGTAATATCACTAATATATGACTTCTTATTCGTTGAAATAAAAAAAATATTTCACGGCTGATCAAAATTAAAATTGTAAAATAATGTATACAAATAACTCAACTAATAGAGATATCACTAATTGGGTGCAAAAAGAAAGAAAGAAAGAAAGAAAGAAAGAGTTTCAACATTAGAACCTTCTAGTTAGATAATTGCCTCCTCTATTAGTAATGAGTAATTATTATGAGAGTAATTAAGTATTACATAACCCTCATCATTGCATCACGTGACAAACCGTAAGCATGACAAATAAATGAAATATGATTGGTTAAAATTTGTCAGGAAAAAGAAGAAAAAATAAATGATCTTATTACACAAAAACAGAAAATCAAAAAGAGAGGCGGAAATGAAAGTTGCAAACGACAACAACAACAACAATTCAACTCAATTCAACTCACAAAGAGATTGCAACAACAACTTTATCAAATTAATATAAATATCTAATTAAATTTCCCTTTCCATTTCCCACAAATTTTATTTTCTTTCCTTTCTTCTTTTTTATTCATTATTAGAAAAGTTTTTTCTTAAACTATTATCTTCATATTCCAAAAACTCATCTACTACTACTACTAATAACTTAATATTCAACAATGGCTTGTTCTGCTGCTCAATGTGTCTGTGCTCAAAAATCCACTTGTTCATGTGGTAAACAACCAGCTTTAAAATGTAATTGTTCTAAAGCTTCAGTAGAAAATGTTGTTCCATCGTCAAATGATGCTTGTGCTTGTGGTAAAAGAAATAAATCAAGTTGTACTTGTGGTGCTAATGCTATTTGTGATGGTACTAGAGATGGTGAAACTGATTTCACTAACTTGAAATAAATAAGCGAACAAGGCTAATGATGGGAATCTTTTTGGGTTATATTAATAAGTGCATTTAATTTTGGTTTTTTTTTTTAATTTTGGTTTCAATTTATTTATGTAAAAATGTAATGTGAAATTTAATAAAGATTGATTTTTTAATAATAATAACTATCTGTAGTATAATTTATTAATAAATTCAAAAAGTGATTAGCAATGAAACGTGGGTTTAATTGGTATATTCTATACTAGCCAACAACGATAGCAATAGAAGTTTATCAGTGCTGTTCTGGTTGTGTCATTGTATTCGAAGAAATTAACAATGAAAATACAAAAGATTAACTACTTTAAGGAATTCTTATCTTGGAGGAGGTTGATAATCAACTAATTAACAACCACCAAAGAGTAAAGCTGCCAATCAAATTTAATCTAAATAATCAAAGTATAATAATTAAGGGGGGAGAGGGGCAAAATTCAATTAGCAATTCACACACACACACACGCCTACCCTTTTAACAACCCCTCACTCTCAATCAATTGGATTTATCTTTACCCTTATCTTTCCCTTTATTGTTAAATTCATCTTCTATTTTCAATTTCTCTCCATATATTTGACAATATTTATGAGAATATTGTAAAGCACAATCAAGATTTTTATTAACATTTTTAGTAGTAGTAGTAGTAGTAGTACTCAGATAATCTTTCACTAAATCAACATTAAATAACACTGAGCTTTTAAAAATGCTTGATCCCTCCTCAGTATCATCAACATCATTATTGCTGTTGTTATTGTCAGGGTTTAATAATAATGCATTCAATAACCCTTTTATATATACAAGATCAATTGTTGTATCACGTCGAGTAATCGTTATTGTCAAATAATCTACCAAATTATTTGATGTGATAGTTGATGACTCTGATTCTAGGTTGTTTGATTCATTTTCAATTGTCCAACTTGATATCCCATTAGGTATAACCACATTTTTCCCCTCACATAATCCTTTATCTTCCCACCATGGTAATACTTCAATTCCTAAATCCATAAATGATGACACATGCGTTAATCGATAGTTTGACTTGCCAGAAGCAATATTGGTGTTAGTAGGGACATCATCTTTTACTAATATTACCATATTTGGTCGATACATGGTTTCTGAACAACCACAATGTCTCATTGCTGCTCTAGCAAACCCAATCCATATTTGACGATTTAATGGTAATCGATCTTTAATTGAATTTGTTAGCTGTTTACCATTAATTGAGGTTGAAGTAGATGATTTTGATAAATAATTATCTAATAATTCATTAACATTGATCAATTCTGTACCACCATGTAAATATCCCGAACCAAAATTATCATCATCATTAATTTGATATTCCCATTGACAACCACTATCAAATCTATCATCACCATCATTATTTTTCTTGGTGGTACTACTACTCAAGGGGCATTTCAAAATTTTTAAATCTTTGAATTGATAAATAAAATAAATAAATGAATGATAACCATGATTTAATTTTTCTTGATGATTTAAAAATAATGACCAATTTTTCTCTAATAAATTACGTTGATTATTAGGTCGAGTTAATTCTTTAATCTTAATATATTCATTCTTACTATAATCATTATTATTTGCATCATTCTTGTTGGCTTTATGATTATCAAGAGTATGTTCTGATGGTAATTGTTCAAGATTAAATTTACCAATTTGGGTTTTCCATAACCAACCAATAAATAATGAACGATAATTTTTAAAATTTATTTTACCTTGATTATCACCTCCATTCTCATAATCAATATTCAGGATTTTCCTATGATGAGAATTATAAATTATAATTGGTTCTTCAAATCCAAATTCATTTGTTATTAACATAATTCTTGGATCTTCAACACCAAAAAATTTTCCAGTATTTAATTGTTTAACATTATGATATATTGGAATAGGGGCAAAATAAGGATAAATAATCGATTTATATTTATATTTTGATTGAGTGGTCGTTGTTGTTGTTGTTGTTTCATAATCAGGAATAATCAATTCAACATCATTTAATTCATTCCAATTTCTATCAAATAATTGTAGATAAGCTAATGAAATTATCGGTAATCCTTGATCTACTTCAGTATATATGATTCTTGATATCATTAAATGAACTCCATATTGTTGTAACCATACCGTTGATCCAATAAATTGATACCAATGTTTATTAATAATATCATCATCTGCGGATTGTAATTGTTCTTTTAGATTGGGGAAAAATGGTAAGAATTCTTGAAAATAAAGTCCATCATCTTGCATGAATCGAGTTAAGATTTGTCTCATATTACCATTTTTATTAATTGCAGGACTTACTTTGACATTAACTTGAGATGATAATTTCCGACATTTAATCCCTGATTGGTCACCACCACCACCATCACTAAATACATCAATTTTTTGAGATGAATAACTTAATTGAGGAATTTTATACTCAAAACAATTTCGATAAATTAAATCATGCGGTTGTAATGCTTGATTCATAGTATCAATATAATATTTAACCAATTGATCATTCTTAATCAAGGGGAAATTATTAGGGAAAATGATTATACGTTTACCTTGCTGTTCATGGCTATTATCTGATTGATGTTGATCTATTTCTTGTTGTAATTTATCCTGTTGTTTTGGTGATGATGCAGTGAATACACTCTTAGAAGCACTGGTGGTTGTTGTGGTGGTGGTGATAATTCTCTCTGGATCATGATATACTGTTATCGTTGTGGTTAATATTATTGATAGTAGAGAAATTATGAATAGTATACTAATTATTGATTTATAAGATTTAGTTGAAATTTTTAGGGATAATGATATGAATAATGATATGGTAGATTGGATTAGTTTCTCCATTGTCGAAGAAGATATCCAGATATATATATATATATATGAGTGTTTAAACGAATGGGAACAGAATACTAGAAAAAAAAAGGTCCAACAAATAAACTAGACCAAATTTTGAAATAAACGAGTTGAAGTTGCAGTTGTGTTTATTACACTTGCAGAATTATTCATAACTCTGGCAGGGGAATAACTAGCATATATATATATATATATATATATACATGTGTATAGTATTCTTAGGGGTTAGAATATACTTAATTACACCACAATCCACCACCAATAAATAAACAAACAATAGGACTTACGAAGAGTTACACAAAATTGAAAAGTAGGTTGTTTTTTTTTGGGGGATTTCGGGGTTATCGTAATTAACCATAATTTGACGATCCCGATAAAACTTCCAAGATATAATAATTAATTGGGATATTTACACTGTGTGTTTGATGTGTATATCTATTAATAGTATAGTTAGTGATTGGAATTCGAGGCTGAACAAGTATTTATTGTGGACCAAAAAAATCGAAATGCATCGAAAATAGATAATTAAGCCAATCTTTCTATTAGTTCCAACAGGAGCAATTTCGAATCTCGGATTGCAAAAATTTTCTTCTACGTACTCATTTTCATTCTATAATTATTTCACTTACTAATAAACAGTAAGCATCAACATTAACTAGTATAAATACGTTCTTTTAGTCTATTCTAAATATTTAGTAATTTATTTCGAGAATTGAGTTTTTTTAGTAATTTTCATATTCACACTTTGGCCATATTATGAATTTAGATAGATATAAATAATTAAAAAAATACTCTCCCCTCCACCCACTACAATTTTCTTTTATGAACAATACCCATCATGTAGTTATTACTACTGTGTAATACACATTTAGGTATAAATGCAAGCAAAAGGAGAGTTTTTAGATTTAATGTTCAGTTTTCTATAACCGAGAATCAAATCTCTGTTGTTTTCCATTACGAAACTTTGAAAATCTATCGAAATCTAAAATAAATCAAACAAAATTAGTTTTCTTAATTTCTTGGACGACGATAATTTAGTCATAATAAAGACAACGTGTTTCGGGGAAGAGAAGAGTTAAGAAAAAAAAAACAACTTACTATTGTTTAATTTTTAGCAATTTAATCGATGGAAAAGGATAAATTTCATTGTTCATAAAACAGGGTGAAGAACTGCAAGAGGTAAATAATCCTTTCATATACATCAAACACAGTTGAAAAAATCCATGTATATATTTATTGTTGGTTGTGTGTGTGTGTATGCGTGTTATCATAGCAGAGACATTAGAACTGAAAACCATTTTAAAACGAATAGGATGAATTATAATACGAACTAACTCTAGTTATGTGTTAGTTCTTATACTTACAAATAGATTGAAATACACTCTGAAATACTATTAGTTTACTCAAAAGAGTTTTGAAATACGGCAGGCTCTCATCATCTTCCTTACTACTTCTTGTCATATTTCATTCCCCGCTTCAAACAAATTACTTCAAGTCAGATATAGATTTCTGGTAATCGATTGAAACTAAATGGAAGACGTTTGTAGTTCTAGCCTACTCTTTCTTATTTACCAATTGGTATAATTTATAATGTAAAGGACACAGGTCACGTGCAAACAGTTAAGGTTGTCAAAATTTTTTTTTTTTTCACCAGAGAAAGAACTCTCAAAAAGCACATTGTCATTGATTTTGTAGATTTCTTTTGTATAACAGATCAGTTTCATCTATACTAAGTCGGGTCCTATTCGATATATAAAGTTGATTTTGGTAATGTTGATCTAAGTTCTTTCTTGTGACGTCATGACAATTTCCTTTTGATTTTGATTGCCGATAATCATCAATGTACCCATATGGTGATAGATAGTTGGAGGTGATGATTGACATTAATATGCATGCAATGTTTGGTATATGCATCGAGATGAAATTATGTATCACAGTGATGCGTGTGTATGTGGGGAGAGGAGGAGAGGAACATGAAATTTGTCAATGATTTTGCGACGCGTCTTGAAACAAGGATTGATTAAAAAGATCAAGAAAAAAAAAAGGTTCTAGACTCAGCCTCGAGCAACATAGCCAAACAAATCATACACTACAGAAGTATGGAGATATCGATTCAATTAATAGAATAAATGTTAGTGTGTTGTATGTTAATGAAAAATATATTGTTGAATGTTGTTACTACCTGGTTAGTAGCTGTGTGTGCGCTTGCACACTTAATAAACCCGCCTTAGGACACAGGCGGCAATTCAAGAATTTAGCAATGAATTAAAAAACTAAAAATATAGAGCAAGTTACTTAGCGAAGAAGAAAAACTGCTGATACAATGACTTCTATAAATATCATTAGTGAGACAATTTGTATTTCTATATTTAGTTACTGTTGTAATTAGTTGCAGTATGGATATCTTTTTTTCTTCTTTTCTTTTCTCTTTTATAATCCCCATGATCTGATGATGTTGATGGTACACGACATCTGATTGGTTGGAAAGAAAGTGAATGAAAAAAAAAAAACAGGGCTGAGTTGTACATATGGTGTTAGTTCTTTCTCGGAGGAATAAGACGTGGAATGATTGAAAAAGATATAAAATATCGATAATTCCATTGGGTAACGCAAGAAGCATTTTGACCTTTTTTTTACTTGAATAGGTAAAGTTAGGGTTTAATGGATGGATAGATAGTAGGTAGGCTGGGTTTATAATTGTGGGCGTGCATTTGTGAGAATTCCCCCCAAGAGAGAGAGAGAGACGCGTGCGTCATGGAAAACGGAATTAGGAGAAGAGAAGAAAAAAAAATAACTATGTAATATGTGTGCGTCTGTGTCAAAAAGAAGAAAATTTGTAAGTTTGTGTTAAGACGTGTGTAATGTAATTTACGCGTCTCTCCTGCACAATGTACATTTCATTGTGGATTTTCCAGTTCATTGCCAATTGCCATGGTTTTCCGTTGATTGTTTTAGTATTTTAAATTGTTTCTATGCTTATAATATTTTTACTAAGTATCTATTGTTATAATCTATTACTTGATTGTGTGCTCATAATGTAGACAATAGAATGTGAACCACACACACGATTTGCTTTTTGTTTTTTTTTAGTTCTTAGCTGGCTGATACTGGTATACTGGGCTGAGTTTAATCGTTCTTCTTATTTGATTTGGTATTGTGATTGAAATATTTTCGGGTATTTATCTATCTATCCGCAATACAACACAATACAATACAATACAACAGAACAGAACAAAAAGTGTAACAAACAGTAAGAAATAATTCTGTAAAGATCTAAATAGATTTTACTTGCTGTAATTCTCAAACATTTGTAGTTGTGAACTGAGACTAGGTTTTATCCCGAATGTAAGAACCCGCCCTATCAAATCAAAGTTGGGTTAAGTCAAGCAAAAATCAATACAACTAATGAAAAGAATACAGTTGAGAGAAAGCAAGCAGAGAGTGAGTACTAGAGAAGTATACAAAAAAGTAAATAATAATAGAACGTATTGAATGGGTACGAGATTGAAGATTGATTTAAATAATAAAGAAGAATAATGAAAAAAAAAAAGTGGGCTGAAATTGTAGTGCTCCTCCTCTTTACACACCCAAATACTTACAATAAATGGCAACACAAAAATTCAACTTTAACCGCATTTAGATTTCTTCACTTTTCACTTTCAACTTCAACTTCAACTTCAACTCTCATACATTACATATATATTTACTACTACTACTACTTACTACTACTATTAACTAATCATTTGAAATTTTTTTATATATATTTTTATATTTCTTTCTTTCTTTCTTTCTCTTTCTAATCTATTTATTTTTATCTTCTTTAACATCAGTTTAATTAATTCAACTTCAACTTACTTGTTGATATTCTACAAATCATTTGATTACATTCATCACCACCCCATCACATCATTTTATTCCCAAAAATTTTTTTTTTCCTTACTTAGAAATTCTTTTTCTTTACAAGTTTGGAGACCAGAAGAAATTTATCAACAATTTTTTTTTACAACCCATCCACCCCCTACAATCAATACATCTATTAATACTAGTGTAAAGGATATCTTAATTAGAACATTCTTGGTCTTTACTTTTTCTTGACGATTTATTGGATTTAGTTTATTTCTTCTTGATTTAATTAGTACTTGTTTCCAATTCACTTTTTGCTTGGATTTTCCCCCATTAGTTATTATTATTTATTTGTCTATCTATCTATCTTAAAGATTTTTGACAGACAACAACAACAATAACAATTCAAGAAAAAAAAATTTTAACAACCTCAAAGACGATCAAATACAAGTGTTTTTTTTTTTTCAATATAAGCGGGTTATCTAGAATTAGACTGGTTATTTTAGTATATTGACTTTGTTTATTAGGTATTTCCTAAACTAGTGGATTATTAAAAACCAAAAAGTTAGACATTAGAAAGTTTTCAATATCAATATCCCAAGAACATTTACACATTATTAGACTTTATCTTTTTTTTTTTACTCCGATTTTACTGAATGGTATTTTATTGTTGAAAGTAATAGACACTATCAATTTTTGCTATTTTATTTCTATTCTAATTTATTTACTTTGCTTTTCATCCCACCCCTTTGTTGGTAAATATAGACTTTAACATATACTATGGAGAATTATTTATTAAGTTCGCCGACACAGCTATCACAGCCATATGATGATGGTACAAATAGTTTACTATTTATGGACAATTATGAACTATCACAAAATTTATCTCAACCGTTAGATCAACATTTACAGTCACTACAACAACAACTGCAAGTACAACTGCAAGCTCCACAACAAGTGCAACTGTTGAATCAACATCAACAATTGCCACAAATACAACCATTCCCAACATTGGTAAATAACCAACAATATGCTCAAGAGACGTTTCAACAATTAAGTCAACAACACCAGCAACAGCAACAACAACAACAACAGTTTTCACCATTTCAACAATCACAGCTACAACAACAATTTCAGTATCAGTATAGCCAACAACAGCAACAACAACATTTTCAACAACCAGTGACTATTGAAGAAGAAATAGTACCTGCTAGTAACAATACCAATATTCAAATCAGCAAATTCTTTGATGACAATAAGGGTGATGATGAGGACATTGCCAATTCAGGTAATTTTAATGAGTTTGATCATTCAAGAAATATATCTCTTGATGATACCACTATCACTGATTTACATCGACGTGAGAATTCTATAAATCCACCTACAGGTTTGCCTCATTCAATTTCATCAAATACTATTTACTCCTATTCATCATTTGAATCACCACAATCTCATATTCAATCACAACCACTGTATTCACAAGGTTATCATAATCAAAACAGTTTATCGACCCCATTGAGAAGAAATAAGTCATATTCCATATCATCAGCAAATTTTAATCAATCACCAGTCAATTTGGCAACTACAGCAATGAATAAGATTATGAAAACTCCTCTTCGAGGTCATACACGATCGAGATCTAAAGTTGATGTCAATGCTGCTGTTACTGCTGCCATGAATTTAGGCCAAGCTACCAAATCCAATTCAACTTCATCGTATAACTCAACTTTGAATCCATTTTATACTCCTTCGCAACAATTATCTTCAACTGATGATGACGATATTAGTACACCATTGCTTACCCCAGGAACAAAATTGCATACTTCGAAATCAACATTTTTCAGTCCCTACAATAAGGATGATCTTGAAGATCAAGATGACGATGCGGTTAAACAATTGCGTAAAGCTAAATCCTATACTAGTTTGTTACGTAAAAAGAAAAGAGAAGATATGACTCCTCTGAAGCAGAATCAGCAACATCAACAACAACAACAACAGCAGCAACAACAACAACAATCCCGACAATCAGGTGGTGGTCATATTCAGAATCTTTCATTTCCAAACTCAACCTCACAACCTAAAATTGATTTATTAGCATATGATCAAAATCCAATGACTTCATATCCACCAATGGATAAAAGTATATTGAAAAATTTGAATCAATCAATTTCACCATTCAATAAACCAAAATTGTCACCACCTCCTTCTAATTTCCCTTCAATATCTATTGATTTAACAACTATTGCCACCAATAAATCAAGTTCATTCCTGCTGTCAACGACTCATCGTAACTACAATGAAAATACTCCATTTAATTCTGCCAATTCAACTTCAGGTGGATTATTACCACCTATGGCTACTTTTACTGTTCCTACGGTAATCAAAGAAGAATTACAAGTACATAATCTACAAGAAGAAGAACAAGAGCACCAAGATGAACAAATGGAGATAGATTCATTTGAATCAAATGAAAAAAACGCTAGGCCAACTTTGTCAACATCATCATTAGTGAGATCAATGAAAATGGCAAATTTGGAAATATCTAATGATCAACAAATGTCTTCAAATGAAGATGAAAATATTGTCACTGAGGCTGTTGTTAAACAGGAAAAGAATGGGCCCGTTGTTGATGATGTCAATGGGACTGGAACCAATAGTAAGAAACCTAGAAAGAAACAAAAAAGTAAATCTAAAGAAAATTGCAATAAGAAGGGGAAAGTGGCGACAGGAAATGGAAAGGATAATGATAAAAACAATGAATGTCTTGTCAATAAAGGTAATAAAACTAACAATAATGATACTAGTAATGATAAACTTGACAATGACAATAAAAATACCAATGGCAATGGCAATAATGATAATGATAATGATAGCGAAGAAAACAACGATAACGTCGATGATGCAGACGACGACGATGACGGTACAGTGACAATCCCAATCCCAGAAGATTTAAATGTTACAAAAGTTAAAGTTCGTAATAATCGATCAAAATCAAATGATAAATCAGACCCTAAGAAGAAACATAAATGTCCAATATGTGAATCAAGGTTTCAAAGACCAGAACATGTTAAACGTCATCTTAAAAGTCATTCCTCAGAAAAACCATTTGAATGTCAAATGCCAAACTGTGGTAAAAGATTTAATCGTAAAGATAATTTAAAAGCTCATTTAAAAAAGATTCATGGACTTGTGAAAGGACAAGAAGAGTTTACAAGAGTGTTGAATGAAAACAAAGAAGTTTCCTAAACATTATATAGACTATGCATTAAAAGACGGTATTATTTAAAGTATAATCCATATAGATAATTCGTATTTTAACCAAATTTGTAATTACATGACTAGGATCATAGAAATATGGTTGATTTTCTTTTGTAACATTTTGTTTATTATATTTGTTGAACATATATATATGTTGTTGTCAATATCTATAAATAATCTAATATTTAGCATAAATAAATAAAAATAAAGATTACTAATAAGGATAATATTGTTATAAACCATAACTCGCATGATGACTAATTTTTACATTTATTCATAATTATGTCTTACCACTTCATCAATTGCCTTACAAAAATATTCAACATTTTGTTCATTTAAACCAGCAATATTAACTCTTCCAATACTAGTTGAATAAACATTATGATTAGAAATCAATCGATCATTTTGTTGAGGAGTTAATCCACTATACCAAAACAATCCTTTTTGTTGTATTACAGTTTTCCAATTTCCTGGAGTTTCCAATTTAATTAAAGTTTGATAAACCAATTGACGTAAATTTTGTAATCTTTGTGTCACTTGATTAACTTCTTTTGTCCATTGTTGATATAATTTATCATTTTCAAAAATGATTTGTGCTAATCTTGCTCCAAATGAAGGAGCAAATGAACATTCATGACGGAAATTAGCTACCAATGTAGATTGAGCATGATCAACGTAATTTTCATCTTGAACAATAACATGAACCGCACCTAATCTTTCACCATATAATCCCATATTTTTCAGAAATGATTGAGCAACAACAAATTCAATTTCAGCTTCTTCGTACATATATCTAAGAATCCAAGAATCTTTAATTAAATCACCACTAGAAAATCCTAAATATGCAGTATCCATTAATACTAAATGATCATATTGTTTAATCAATTTAACAACTTCAATCCATTGATCATTATTAAAATCTGCCCCTGTAGGATTATGACAACATGTTTGGAAAATAAATACCGAATTTTTAGGTGCTTCAATAAGGGTTTTCTTAACAGTATCAAAATTAATTTCTCCATTGGCGGTATTATAATATTCATAAGTATTGACTTTACCACCAACAGTTTCAATCATAGGGATATAATTCAGCCATGATGGTAAACCTAAATAAAAATTCTTATATCCTGCTTCCATAAAAAATAATAATCCCATATGAATAGCTCCTGTGCCAGCAATAGTTTGAATTGAAGCAATTTTTTTCTCACCATCACTAGTGATAACATCTTTACCAAATAATAATTGTTGTGATCCATTAATAAATTCTTTAATTCCACTCATGGTAGTATAATTATGACCATAATTTTTTTCATTATGATAAATTTCTTTAGCTTCAATTATTGATGGGAATGTATATAATAATCCATCAGGAGATTTATAAACTCCAATACTAACATCAAGTTTATTAGGTGATTGATCTTGATGATATTGTGTTAATGTTTTGATGATTGGATCGGGTTCTTCTTTAGTTAAATGAGTGAATTTTGATTTAACTGTCATTTTGTTAATAAGTAGTAATAGTAGTAAAAGGGTTTGGTAATAGTTCTTCGTAAAAGAAAAGAAAGATAAGAAATAGTTTAAAAGTTTCAAAAAAAAAAAAAACGTCGACACTGTTTAGGAATTTCAAATCCACTTTATATAATTGATGAAAATAGTTTTAGCATTTAAAACTGTTGATCTTTTCGGGGGGAGGGGGGAGGAGAAGTGGTGGAGGTTGCGGGATAACTGTGGAAAAAAAAAATTTTTCAATCGGTGCGGCGTAATTTTTCAATAACCGCTTCATCCCGAATTCCAACAAAACAAAGATTAAAAAAATAACGACAACTGCAGGACTCGAACCTGCGCGGGCAAAGCCCAAAAGATTTCAAGTCTTTCTCCTTAACCGCTCGGACAAGTTGCCAAATTCGTAAATTTTTAAAAACGACATGCAAGAAACTGAAAGTGTAAGTAAAAGGATAGTTTTGTGCAAGAAATCAGTATGAGTGGTATATGTAGGATGCTAAGAGGGAAAACATATATAAAGAAAACTAATAATCTTCAAGAAAATAGAGAAAGTAATTCAAGAGTATCTATTACATCGGTAGGTTCAATTAGTGTACTTAGGTATTTCAAAAATGGTTTGCGTTCTGTTGGTGTTCTGAGAAAAACATTTTTTTTTTTTTCCACAATTTTAGTTTAGTTTTTTTGACCAAATTTTATCTCACAATTGAACATTTTCTTCACATATATTTACCAACCCCCTTTTTACACACATCCTATATTTTGTAAAGCAAATTTTGGCAGTCTATCGTCTTGGAATACCCCCCATTGAGTTTCCCATCTTCTATTACCTTCCCAAAAAATTTCTTTCCATGGTTCATCAAATGCTTCAAAATAATAATACTCAATTGGTAAATCTCGAAATGTACACAAAAAATCATTAGCAAAATATTCCAGATTAGATAAACTGGCAACCGAGGAACCAAATGTGCCACCACCACTTGGCCAACCAATTTCTGAAAGTACGATTTTTGTATTATATTCATTGTATGGTTGAACTTGGAAATTAAGAAATTCTAAAGACCAAATGGTTGCAAATTCCACTGGAACTCCAGCGAAAAAAGGATGAATGTTGGCACCAACAATATCACAAACTTGCAAAAGAGGCAGATCTACCAAAGAACCAATTTCAGATGTTCCTACGGGGATATCATCAATCCCTTTTGATTGCAAAAACGTTTTGGCGTCTTGAATATACTCGATTAATTCATCTCTTGTCTTATCTTCTCGAAATAACACTTCATTACCAATATATATCGAATTGATTAATTCCAGTGGGTTTGGGTACTTGGCAACAATTCTTTTCATTGTATTCATTTGTTCTTCGTTTACAGTATCATTAGATCCAATCCAAACCCCCATTGCTAAAGTCATATTTAGATTCATATATTCAATTGCATCCAAAATGAATTCACTTTGATCACAGTGCATACCATAATTTCTAATTTTCGTGGTAATAGTAGATAACCTAGCCAAATCTAACATTGCGTCTCTTCTTGTAAACCCACACTGCGGTTCCAACGCATTGCTCGGAGAATACGCAACTCCAAAAAATAAAGCGTTAGTAACAATACTCATCAATGAAACCACCTCACTATCTTGTCGCAACTCCTCACTAAGCCCTTCAATTGAATTTGGTTTATGAATATGTTCGAGAGGCTCTTCGACTTTGGTCAAATATTTCAGTGATAATAAATACAACATGGGTAAATTCTTGGGGTCACTGAAATATTTTCCCACCGAAGTCTTAGTTCCTTTCCCCAAAATAAACACCGCAGGAGCAAATCCACCAATTAAAATTACAATTATGCCTAATAAGATCACAATAATCCACCAAAACCCTCTTCTGGTTATATTTGAAAACAATTCAGTTGACACTGGGGAAGTGTAAGAATCATTATCACCAACGATTTTGGGAGTCTGATTGTTATCAAAACTTGTGGGGGTTTCCAAAATATTCTTTTGCTTTATTTCTATATTAGTATCATCATTATCTTCAGCTTTTGCCGTCACTATTTCCAAATCTGGTGACAAAATTTTATCCTTTTCCAATTTAAAGTCATTACTTAAGGTATGTGCTTCTAATTTGGAGTTAGCAGAAAGTTTGCTCTGTCTTTTAACCACCCTAAGTGAATTAGTGTCATATGATATTGGCGATATTTCATTTAAATTATAATCTAACTCCTCAGTATTTTTTTTGCGGTAAATTACAGTTGCATTGCGAACTCCACTATCGGAGTTTTTTGTGGCTACTACTGGATACGTAGGTGTAGCTACACTTTCTTGACAATAATTGAGCAAATTGGAAGAATAAGATAACGAAGTTTGAGCATTATCATCATCAATAGTGTTGCTAATAAATGGTGAAGGATGAATTGGAGGTGGAGGTTGTGGTACTGGTGGTGGTGATGGTGGGGGTGGTACTGGTAATCGCAGTTCCTCTGATGCCACTGCAATAGATGTCGAAGGTTGCTGTGGAATTGGAATTGGCGAAATTATTGGAGGAGTTGGTTGCAAAGGTGTTATTTGTTTTTTTATCAACTTCTTCGATTGCGGCAGATTTATTTGTGAGGATTTAATCGAGGAGTTCATTAACGGGGAACCAACAAACCCTTTACCGTATTCTTGAAATGCATGAACTGATTTGGATCTAGTAACTTTATAGGGAAGTACTTTTGTTAGTTTGGTTTGACTTTGAGTACGCTTGTGTTGCTGCAACAGTGACTGATCTTGTTTTAATTGGGGTTGTTGCTGTTCTTGTTGCAGCAATGCATTTGCTTCCGTATTTTCTTCAGTAATAAATCGGAATTCAGAAATAGTCGCTGAACGCTTTTGATTTAAAGTTGACTTCCGATTCATGATTAATATCAGAAACAGCAACTTATGAGGAAAAGAAAGTTTTTGATGTCACTATAATTTGATTTCTGATTAGCCGCTCAAATGACCACACACACCATTGACAAATAGTGACACAAATTAAAGAGAGAGGCGGAAAACCAAAAGAAAAAGAAACAATCCCCCCCCATACAGATCTGAATTTAAGGTAATTGCAAGAAAATGTCCCGCCATATCTGACTTTTATCTATGCATTCCTTTTTCTATGGGAACTCTGCTATTTATGATTTGCTAAATCTTCTTCCTTCCCATTTAAGCAAGGAAAGAGCTTAAATCTTTCAAGAAAATACCCACACTGACCACAAAAACTGACTCTGAAAGTTATACTGGAAAAACAACGATAGTCAAAAAATACATTCCACCAAAAATCTATAAATTCTATACTTCTTCCCATATATATACTCGAGATTCAACCCTCTCTTCTAAAACTTTAAAAACAGGAAAAAGCAAATGCAAAATGGAAATGTGATACTCGAAATTGTCCATATTCAAAATATTATCTCTAACTCGATCAACATTTGCAACAAGCAAAAAGCATGTTACCAATGAATGTAGCCATATTGGTGACACAACCTTCACCATTGTTTGGACAACAATTAAGAACACCAAAACAAGTACAACATTCAATACAAAATTCAGTACATTCATTTGATTCTCTTTGATAACCACTAGTAGCAGTAAAATGCGAGTTGATATCGTCATCACTATCTGAATCGGAATCAGAATCAGAACTAGATGATCCGTTATTCGGGTTACTTGATTCTCTTGATTTTAGATTCTGTGAATTTTCATTATTTGATTGTGGCTCTTGTTTCATAGCTGGTGAAGCCTTTGGTTCATCGGTAATAGGTTTATCATTAACGTTTATTTGTGGTCTTTGATCTAATTCTTCTAATGGAATATCTTGTTGTTTCAGGGACATTATCAATACAAGTTGGAAAAAATGACGTTGGGGTATAAGTTAAAGGAGGAAAAACGAAAGTGAAAATCGAATAACTGTGGGGGGATTAGTAGTAGAAACAGAAAAAGCTGTAATAGTCTATAGATAGATCAAACAATAATCCGAATCAAGGAATAAATAATAAAAAAAAGAGCAGAGCAGAGCAGAGCAGAGTAAAGATAAAATATAATAAATATAAAGATTTCAGGTGGTATTATTTTTTTTTTCAACAACAAAATGGTTATTTGTTTCAGCATCGATTAATATCAGAGCAACAGGAAACAGAATTCCATTTTTTCGTGTAACTATCGACAAAATTTTTTTTTTTTTTCAATGTAACACGCCTCGAGCGCCTCCTACGTCATTATTTGGTTTTCTCACCCTTATTTTCATGCACAGTGGGTTAAACGATTTCTTTTAACGGCAAGGCTAACAACAACAACTACACCACCACCACACACAAATGTAATATCCTTACAATTTTAAAAGTTTCAACTATCCAAAGATTTAGACATACACATATATAATTTCAATAATATAAACATACACACTAGACACCAAAATTAAAATTCTCCATTTTGTATTCTGGTTTCGCTCTAAACTGTCTGGTGAAAACGAGGTCAACAGAATTTAGTTTACAACCATAACCATATACATTCTAGCCAGTAACCACCAAAGATCAACTTATATTCAAATACACACACCCATAAATATTGCTTAATGCAAATTTCCCGTTTATTCTTCTAGTTTCCGAAAGGCACACACGTGACACAATACTCTTCCATATCAATTCATTGCTTTATCCTCTAATTCTAAACTCTGTATCATATCAATCAAATCAGCATCTTCCTCCCATTCACGTTCTTCAGCCTCTTCTTCATAATGCTCTAACCACCCCTGAATTTCAGTATTGTTTTGTTCATCTTCAATTAGCCTATCAATATCCAAACCTTCAGTTATACTTTCGTACTCTTTTTCGTATTGATCATTAATATCTCGTTTAGATTGTTGATCATTTATTTTCTCTCGATTTATCATTAATTTATCATGACGATGTTGATTCCTCACTTGACGGATTTTATCGTGTTTATTTCGAAGATTGAAATTTTGACTCCTCAGGGATTCCACGGGATGATGATAATGTTTTCCTCTGTTTTTATTGGTTCTCAATGGCAGTAAATCATCAGTTTCACTATTAGGTGGAGATGAAGATGATGAAAAAGGTTTCATAAGTTTTGTTGAACGTGCTTGTTGGTGTTTAATAAGTTGATTTAACACACTCATGGGAGGCGATGATGGTATATCATTATATGTGATATCAGGAGACGTTACTTGACACGTGTAATTTCTGGAATTTTCTTTTGAGTTTGGTGTAGTTGGGGTTTCCATTTGTAGAAATTAGAGAAGATAAAATGTGCAGGATATGATGGTATGATGGTATGATGGATAGGAAAAGAAAAGTCACGGCACCTTGGTATTTATTTATATATATATATGTGTGATTTTTTTTGGAGTTAATTTTTTTTTGGACGCGACTTTTTTTTTTATTTTTTCATGATTTTTCAAATAATACCATAATTATCGTCATCTTATTCCTTACTTACTTACCATTGCCAACACAAACAACAATGAGAATAAGATTCCAGTTGAAAAGAAGAAAATACAATAGATTTTCTGAAGAGGATCCAATCCTAATGGAAGAAATTGCTGAAGATTTGTCATTGAATTATTTGACTGATAGATTTAGATTACCCAACTTTGAAACCTATATCGAAGCATCTCACAATATGGATGAAAACCAAATAGATAAATTTATACAACTAATAGATGACAACCTTGGTGATTTATATGTTGAAAGTGAACAATATAACTGGAAGAATAATAAGAAAGAGGAAATGTTAGAACCAGGGCTCGTATATATCTGGTTCACTGAAACTACACCAGAAGAAGAAGAAGAAGAAGAACTAGTAGGTTTTTTATCATTCAAATTATGTGAAGACGTTGATGATGTATTTGTATTATACTTATTTGAAATCCATTTGACACAAAAATACCAAGGCCAGAAATTAGGACAACTGTTAATTGATCAATTTCACGAATTTGCCAAGAGTTTACAAAATTCATCTCATGAATTATATCTGATGTTACAAGGTACTGCTTTAACAGTTTTTTCTAACAATACAAGGGCTCTCAATTGGTATAAGAAAATGAATTACGAATTGACTGAAGGATCACCTATGGATAGAAAATTAAGAAATGGTACTGTAATTAAGCCTGTTTTATATTTGATGCGAAGAGAATTGTAAGTATTTGTGTAGAACATTCTTCCCCCCCAAAAAAAAATATATGATGTTGACAAAAGTGATAAATGTAATCTTCCACCCAAGTAGTTACATAAACTCGACTATGAGATTATTTATTCACCAATAAAACTGTAAAGATATTTGATGGTTCATGCATATTTTCAAGACTCATGAAGGATGCAATGCAACAAACATCTTTTTGAAGTATTCCATCGGGGGGGGGGGCTGTTATTCCCATACTGAGTAGGTATGACAATAGTAAGAAAAAGAATAAAAAAAAGAAATCACCTGGTTTACTAATATAGTCGACGCAGTCCTAGTCAATTGTTGTTCGCTAGTATCCATTAAGATGGAAAATAATGAATACCCTAGTATATCAGCAAACTAGAACAATGGAAACGATGAAGACTAAAACAATAACAAGAAGTTTCTATTTTTAGACACAAAGAACAGATTCAACAAAAATGAAAAAAATTCCATTTCATCAAATTTTAAAGACCTTGCTACCCATTTGTTGAATTGATAAGACTACTTACTACTTGTTCAGGTTAAATATATAGAAAAAACAGTTTATATATCGAGTGCTTTCGACCAAAATTATTGTTACATATTTGATGATCTTCCATGCCGCACCATGTATCATTCTTTTTTTAGCAAGGACCCCTAAACAATTAAAAATAATTTCTTAGCATCAAAGAACATGTTTATTAATTTCTTTTAAAGAACGATTACAATTCCAGAGCAATTCAGCAATTCAGCAAGTAAAAAAGATACATGATATTACATTTTAGTATTTACTTGGTAAAATTTATTAGCATCTCAATTAAACGATACCGGCTAGAATAATCAGCTCTCTTTCACTTTTAGTTGATTTGCATCGTTGATCTTAGGGGTAATCTTACCGGCTGTAGATTTTGAAGCACTTATCATCCTTCGTGCGTTTTTATTTTTGAACATCTTATTAATCACTCATCATAGTTTGTGTAAGACAGGTATAGCTACTCTCAAACCAATATAGTGAAAAACACGAGGAAAGAACGGAAATAAGCGGACGAGAAAAAAGCAAGACCGTTGAATTTCTCGAAGTAATCATACTCATGTGATTGATACACATGGTGATACCAAAACTCTTGTGTAATCAAAGTCGTGTTGAGTAACAACCAATTTACACTTGAATAATTTGGTTGTGGGGCTAAATGTCTACCATTGCCTCAAATAAAAACACTAAATATCATGCTCATTGCCATCATCCTCATCACTCTTCTTGTGTTTATTTTTAAGGGAGTATGGAAAAGCGAGAAAAAAAAAAGGAGAAACAAAACAAAACAAAACAAGAAAAAAAAAAGTAACACACATTTAAACAAGAAAAATTAAGTGCCTTCCCACCACCCCTCTAACGTCATCTACTTTTTTTTTTATAATTATTAATATTTCAAAACAACAATATTATCTTGTCACAACCATTGTTAACAAAAAAAAATGGGTAGAAGAAAGATTGAAATAGAACCATTGACAGACGATAGAAATCGTACAGTGACTTTTGTGAAGCGTAAGGCAGGGTTATTTAAAAAAGCTCATGAATTAGCTGTGCTCTGTCAAGTGGATTTAACGGTTATTATCGTTGGCAATAATAATAAAGTATATGAATATTCTACTGTTGAGGCAAATGAGATTTTTAATGCCTATAATAAAACCATTAAAGTCAGAAAACAAGTACATGAATCGAAGTCTCCAGAATATTATTCGAAATTTAGAAAGAAACGACATTTAAATGAACCACTTATGAATAAATCAGGGTCTGTAGTTGGCACTAATACACATTTGAACGATGAAGACTATGATCATAATGTTCATGAAGCGGGCGATGAGGATTCGGAATATGAAAGCGATGATAATTCTCCACAACCTAAACGGCACAAAAGATCAGAGTCGGTTAAAAAAGAGCAAAACCCCAAAGTGTTTAATAGTACCCAACCTCCACCACCGCCTCCACCACCTCATATATCTTTAAATAATGTTCCAACATTTACCAACCCCCAAAATTACAAAAAACAGATTGATGAGACAAATAACACTTCGGCACCGCCCGCTACTGGGACAAAAAATGAACCAACGATGCAACGACCAGTATTGAGGGTACAAATACCGAATGATGCCAAGAGCAATACGAATAATTCCCATAGTGGTGTTAATAATAGTGATGGCAAGGACACGGCGAGAACAGTGACGGCAGTCGACAATAGTGCAACCAACCAAAACACTCAATCGAGCAATACAACATCAGGTACAGGGACTGCTGATACCAATTCATCGCAACTAAATTCAAATGGTAATAGTAATTTAGTGCCTGCGAATGTTCCAAATACCAGGTTTTCGGGATATTCATCGTTTCGATCACCAGACTCACGAAAACCAACACTACCGTTACCTTTGCAAACCAAATCACAAACGTCATCTCCAGCTAGTGCTGTAGCACCAGGTTTACCATTGACAGGAGGAAGCAATGCATATTTTGCAGGAATGCAACAATCACCCGTGGGTGGTTCGTATGTCAATTATCCAGCCCAAGTATATCAGCAGTATCAACAGTTCCAAAATCAACTACAACTACAAGAACAACAACAGCAACAGCAA